>Ga0302325_10003886_pt1 | contig 34846 bp, 30 predicted proteins | sample Palsa_T0_2_FD_201948 | JGI IMG/M metagenome (GOLD analysis project Ga0302325, IMG submission 201948) | Peat permafrost microbial communities from Stordalen Mire near Abisko, Sweden - Palsa_T0_2 | ecosystem: Environmental > Terrestrial > Soil > Palsa > Peat permafrost | place: Sweden: Abisko...
CACCAGCGGGGCCGCTCACCAGCGGGGCGGGCCTTGGGAGATCGCTTTCACTTGCCGCAAGCGATCTCCCACGCGCCCCGATCCGGCCCGCGCGCGACCGGCTCGCCGAACTACCCGAACGGCCTGCCTAGCATCACACCCCATGGAGATCGCGCGATGACGCCGCACGATCGGGCCGGGAGGGTCGCCGAGGAGGTTTCGGCGCTCGACCCGGCGGAGCTGCTGCGGCGATCCGCGGCTCGCCGCGACCAAGCGTTCGGGACCCGGGTGACGTTCTCGCCCAAGGTGTTCATCCCGCTGACGCAGCTGTGCCGCGACGGCTGCCAGTACTGCACATTCGCGCAGCCGCCGAGGCGGCTGCAGGCCCCGTTCCTGTCGCCCGAGCAGGTGCTCGAGATCGCGACCGCGGGCGCGACCGCCGGCTGCCACGAGGCGCTGTTCACGCTCGGCGAGGCACCTGAGACCAAGTGGGACGTCGCCCGGGAGTGGCTGGCCGAGCGCGGCCACGAGACGACGATCGACTACCTGGTCGAGATGTGCGAGCTGGTGATCGCGGAGACAGGCCTGCTGCCGCACGCCAACGCCGGCGCGATCTCCGAACCCGACCTCGCGCGGCTGCGCAAAGTGAGCGCTTCGCAGGGAATGATGGTCGAGACGCTGCGCGCCGATCTCGCCTGCCACCGCGGCGCGCCCGACAAGCATCCGACGAGACGGCTGCACACGCTCGAGGCCGCCGGCCGTCTGCAGATCCCGTACACGACCGGGATCCTCGTCGGGATCGGCGAGGACCGCGCCGACCGGATCGAGGCGCTCCGAGCGATCGCGGCCTCCCATGCCCGCCACGGCCATGTGCAGGAGGTGATCGTCCAGAACTTCCTGCCCAAGCCCGGCACCGGGATGCGCGATCACCCGGCGTGCCCGCCGTCCGATCATCTCGACGCGATCGCGCTGGCGCGGATGATCCTGCCGCCCGACATCTCCGTGCAGGCGCCGCCGAACCTCGCCGACGACCTCGGGCCGCTGATCGCGGCCGGGATCGACGACTGGGGCGGGGTCTCGCCGGTGACCGCCGACCACGTCAACCCCGAGCGGCCGTGGCCGTCGCTGCAGCGGCTGCGCGAGGCGACCGAACGGTCCGGGCACGTGCTCGCGCCGCGGCTGACGGTCCGCCCGTCGCATGGCCTTGATCCCGAGCGGTGGCTCGACGAGCGCGTTCGGTTCCCGGTGCTCGACCGCTCAGACGCCGAGGGGCTGGCCCGCGATGATCCGGGCACGATCCTGCCGCAGCGGTTTGCCGACGTCGCCAACGCCGGGGACGGCGCCGAGGTCAGGCTGACCGGCCGGCGCTCGACCGCGTGGGCCTCAGGTGGGGACACGCTGCCGCCGCTGCTCGTGCCACAGCCCGATGCGGTCGCTCCACGAGGACCTGTCGCCGAGGTGATCGAGGGCGTGCGGCTCGGTCAGGAGACCGGCGAGGCGGAGCTCGTGACGCTGTTCGGCGCCCGCGGGCCCGAGGTCGCGGCGGTTGCGGCCCTGGCCGACGAGCTTCGGGCGCAGGCATCCGGCGACACGGTCACCTACGTGCGTACGCGCAACATCAACTACACGAACCTGTGCACGTTCAAGTGCCGCTTCTGCGCGTTCGCGAAGGGACCGCTGAGCCTGAACCTCCGCGGCAAGCCGTACCTGCTGACCGAGGACGAGATCGTCGAGCGCGCGCGTGAGGCCGTGCAAGCCGGCGCGACCGAGGTCTGTCTGCAGGGCGGCATCCACCCGAGTTTCGACGGCAACACGTATGAACGGATCGCCCGCGCGGTCGCCGACAACGTGCCCGAGGTGCACATCCACGGCTTCACCGCGCTCGAGGTCACCGAGGGCGCCCGGCGCCTGAATGAGCCGCTGCGCGACTACCTGACGCGGCTGCGCGACGCGGGCCTGAAGTCGCTGCCCGGCACCGCCGCCGAGATCCTCGACGACCCCGTCCGCGCGATCCTCTGCCCCGACAAGGTCGACACCGAGGAGTGGCTCGAGGCGCACCGGACCGCCCACTCGATCGGCCTGCGCTCCAACGTCACGATCATGTTCGGCGCGATCGAGCAGCCGGTGTCGTGGGCGCGCCACCTGCTGCGCACCCGCGCGCTGCAGCGTGAGACGGGCGGCTTCACCGAGTTCGTGCCGCTGCCGTTCGTGCACATGGCCTCGCCGATCTATCTGAAAGCCGCCGCCCGGCGCGGCCCGACGTTCCGCGAGGTCGTGCTGATGCACGCGGTCGGGAGGATCGCCTACCGCGGCGACATCGACAACATCCAGGCCTCGTGGGTCAAGCTCGGGATGGGCGGGCTGGCGCAGCTGCTGCAAGCGGGCGTCAACGACGCCGGCGGCACGCTGATGGACGAGAACATCTCCCGCGCGGCCGGCGCCTCGCACGGCCAGTCGCTCGACGTCGACGAGGTGGAGCGGCTCGTGTCCTCGCTCGGGCGCACGCTGCGCCAGCGCACGACGCTGTATGGCGAGCCGGCGTCCGACGCCGTTGTAGCGTCGCGGTAGACATGCGCTACGGGTACAAGGCATCGGCCGAGCAGTTCGGACCGAGTCAGCTGCTTGAGTATTCGCGGCTCGCGGCCGAGCTCGGACTGCAGACGGTCGCGATCTCCGACCACTTCCAGCCGTGGCGCCACCACGGCGGCCATACCCCCGCGGTGCTGCCGTGGCTGGGGGCAGCCGGCGTCACGATCCCCGACGCGCTGCTGGGGACGAGCGTGCTGACGCCGACGATGCGCTATCACCCGTCGATCGTCGCCCAGAACTTCGCGACGCTCGGCTGTCTGTTCCCCGGCCGGATCTTCCTCGGCGTCGGGACCGGCGAGGCGCTGAACGAGACGCCCGCCACCGCGGCCCAGTGGCCCGGCGCCAAGCAGCGCCGGATGATGCTGCGCGAGGCGATCACGCTGATCCGGCAGCTCTGGACGGAGGAGCGGGTGACGTTCGAGGGCGAGTACTACCGAACCGACCGCGCGACGATCTACGACAAGCCCGAGCAGCCGATCCCGATCTATGTCGCGGCCTCGGGGCCGCTGGCGGCCAAGCTGGCGGGCCGCGTTGGGGACGGGTTCATCGCCACGTCGGGGAAGGCGCCCGAGCTCTACGAGGAACTGCTGGCCAACCTCGCCGAGGGTGCGCAGGCCGCCGGCCGTGACGCCGACGCGATCGACAAGTTCATCGAGATCAAGGTCAGCTACGACAAGGACCTGGAGCATGCGTACAACGCCTGCTCGTTCTGGGCGCCGCTGGCGCTGACGCCTGACGAGAAGTCGGGAATCGACGACCCGATCGAGATGGAGCAGGCGGCAGACAAGATCCTCGATCGCGCGCCGTCGCGGTTCATCTGCTCAGACGATCCCGACGAGATCGTCGAGCTGATCGCCCCGTACGTGCAGCTCGGCTTCCGTCACCTCGTCTTCCACGGGCCCGACGACGACCAGGAGCGGTTTCTGCGGCCGTTCTGCGCCGACGTGCTGCCGCGCCTGCGCGAGCGCTTCGACGACTAGACGCGCGGCGTCCCGCGAAGGAACGCCGACCGCCCGGCCACGCTGGTCGCGGCCGGGCGATCGGTCATGGATGGAGCCGTCGCTCATCGCCGGCTTTCCTCACCGACGGCGAACTCGAGCTCGAGGTACTCATGGATGTCCAGTTGCGCGGGCACCGGATCCGGCGCCAGCGGCCGTGGCGGCACCGGAGCCGGCCGCTGCCGCCAACGCCAGCGCGGACGCCCGCGTGGACGCGGCGGCGCGTCGGGCGGGCGCGGCAGCCTTCCGTAGGCAACGAACACCAGCAGTTCGTCGCGGTTCTGATACATGGGTAATCCTTCCAGTCAAAATGGAGTTTCAGTGTCACTTATGTGGTTTGGGTCGCCGCGGGCGCACCCGGCAACGGGCGTCGCGCCGCGGCTAACCAGGCTGCGATGCTTGTAAAGCCCGGTGAGGGCTAGTTGGCTGGGATCTGCGTCATGGGTTACCTCCTGGATTTCATTTCTGGAAAAGGGCACAAAAAAGGGCGACCCTTGCGGATCGCCCGTGCCTGGAGTCGGTATGCGCGTGCGCTCTCAGCGCGTGCGCCTCCCTGCAAGGGCGATCGATCCACCGGTGATGTCAAACGTGCCGGCATTCGGGCGCTTCATCATCGAGGCGCCGGCAAACGCCTGGCACACGCCGCTGCCATGCAGCTGCGCGGCAACGCGGTGGTTCGTGGGGATGTGGAGAAGGAATGTCATCTCGTGCGTACTCCTGGTCAGGCTGGCAGGAAAGGTATCCGACCCGCTGCCGAAATGCAAGGCAAATGCACAACCGGCGCGCACGCGGGACCCGATTAGCCGCGCCCGGCCCCGGATACGCTGAGTCGGTGCTGCACGTCCACCGCGCTCCGCGTGCCGATCGGCTCGCCTCAGCACTCGCCGAACTGCTCTCGCAACCGCCGTCGGACCCGTTCGCCGCCGACGTCGTGGCGGTCCCGACGCGGGGCATGGAGCGGTGGCTGACCCAGCACATGTCCTCGGTGCTCGGCGCCTCGCCGCAGCGCACTGACGGGATCTGCGCGAACGTCCTGTTCGGAACCCCGCACCGGCTGACGACCGATGCCGCGGCCGCCGCCTGCGAGATCGACCCCGAGCGGGATCCGTGGCTGCCCGAGCGCGCGGTCTGGCCGCTGCTGGCGATCGTCGAGGAGTCGCTGCGCGAGCCGTGGTGCAGCGCGCTCGCGACCTATCTGGGAGCCGGCACCGACGAGACCTTCAAGCGCTCGCGGCGACTCGGCGTCGTCGGGCACCTGGCGGGGCTGTTCGATCGCTACGCGATGCACCGCCCGGCGATGCTCGCCGCCTGGTTGCACGGCCGCGACGACGATGCGTCCGGCGCGCCGCTGCGTGCCGAGGCCGCCTGGCAGGCGGAGCTGTGGCGGCGGCTGCGGGCGCGGATCGCGGCCCCGAGCCCGGCCGAGCGCCGCGAGCAGGCCCGTGAGCGGCTGATCGCCGACCCGTCAGTCGCCGAACTGCCCGAGCGGATCTCGCTGTTCGGACTGACGCGGCTGCCGGCCGGTCAGTTGCAGATCCTGCGCGCGCTGGCCGTGCACCGTGATGTCCACCTGTTCCTGCTGCACCCATCGCCCGCGTTGTGGCAGACGCTCGCGCGGTCCGGGGAGCTCTCGCGCGCCGACCGGCGCCGCGCGACCGATCCGACCGCCGAACTGCCGGACAACCGGCTGCTGGCCTCCTGGGGACGCGACGCGCGCGAGATGCAGCTCGTACTCGCGGCCGGCGGCGACGAGGCGGCCGGCGCCGGCGCGCTCGCAGACCACGACGAGGGCGCCGATCCGCCGCCGGACACGCTGCTGGGTCGGCTGCAGTCAGACGTCTGCGACGACCGTCCCGCCCCCGGCGCACCGGTCGCGGGCGAGCCCGACCAGCGGATCGTGCTTGCCGCCGAGGACCGCAGCGTCGAGATCCACGCCTGCCACGGCCGGGTGCGGCAGGTCGAGGTCTTGCGCGACGCGATCCTGCACGCGCTCGGTGCCGACGAGACGCTCGAGCCGCGTGACGTGATCGTGATGTGCCCGGACATCGAGGCGTTCGCGCCGCTGATCGGAGCGACGTTCGGAGCCGGCGAGCGGCCGCTCTCAGACGGCGAGCTGGCCGGGGCCTCGGAGGCCGAGGACGGTCCCATCGCCGCGGGCCGGCAGACCGCCGATCTGCGGGTCCGGCTCGCCGACCGAGCGCTGCGCCAGACCAACCCGGTGCTCGGCACCGTCGCGGCGCTGCTGGAGCTGGTCGGTGGACGGCTGACCGCCTCGCAGGTGCTCGATCTCGCCGACCGTGGCCCGGTGCGCCGGCGCTTCGGTTTCGACGACGACGACCTGGCGCTGATCCAGGACTGGGTCAGGGACTCCGGCGTCCGCTGGGGCCTGGACGCGCCCCACCGCGCGCCCTACAGCCTGCAGGGCGTCGCCGACGGGACGTGGGAGCAGGGGCTCGACCGCCTGCTGGTCGGCGTCACGATGGCCGAGGACGAGCGGCTGTTTGAACGGGTGCTCCCGCTCGACGACGTCGACAGCCGCACGATCGAGCTGGCCGGGCGGCTGGCCGAGCTGATCGAACGGCTGACCGTCGCGCTCGACGCGCTCGCCACGACCCAGCCGCTGAGCGAGTGGGCGGCGGCGCTGGCCGACGCGGCCGACGCGCTGACGGCGACCGGTGACCGCGACCGCTGGCAGCGATCGGAGCTGCAGCGTCTGCTCGACGAGCTCGTCGCCGAGGCCGACGGCGTGCCCGGCGCCGAGGCGATCGCGCTGACACCGACCGAGATCGCCGCGCATCTGCGCGAGCGTCTGGAAGGCCGCCCCACCCGCGCCAACTTCCGCACCGGTCATCTGACCGTCTGCACGCTCGAGCCGATGCGCTCGGTGCCTCACCGGATCGTCTGCCTGCTCGGGCTCGACGACGACGCGTTCCCGCGCAAGGCGCCCCGTGACGGCGACGACCTGCTGCTCGACGACCCGTGGATCGGCGAGCGCGACCCGCGCTCCGAGGACCGCCAACTGCTGCTGGACGCACTGATGGCCGCGAGCGAGCGGCTGCTGATCACCTATACCGGGCGCGACGAGCACACGAACACGCGGCGCCCCCCCGCGGTCCCGGTCGGCGAGCTGCTGGACACGATCGAGCAGACCGCTCGCTGCGCCGACGGCTCCAGCGCCGGCGAGCGCGTCGTCGTGACCCACCCGCTGCAACCGTTCGACGCGCGCAACTTCACCCCGGGGGCACTCGGGCGCGCGCGCCCGTGGAGCTTTGACCCGGCGGCGCTGGACGGTGCCCGGGCGCTCGAGCTCCCGGCCGCCATCGCCGCGCCGTTCCTGGCTGGGCCGCTGGCGGCGCGTGGCGGTGAGATCGTCGAGCTCGCGGATCTGATCGCGTTCGTCGAGCACCCGGTGCGCGCGTTCCTGCGACGGCGACTTGGGATCCGCGTGCGCTCCTACGAGGACGAGGTCGCAGACGCCCTGTCGATCGAGCTCGACAACCTCGAGCGCTGGGGCGTCGGTCAGCGGCTGCTGGCCGCGCGGATGCGCGGCGCCGACCGGCGTGATGCATGCCTGGCGGAGATCGCGCGCGGGCTGCTGCCGCCCGACAAGCTCGGCAAGCCGATCGTCGACGCCGTCGAGCCGATCGCCAACGCGATCGCGGTCACCGCCGCCGGCTACCGCACGCCCGGTGACATCAGCGATCCCGTCGACGTGCGCGTCACGCTGCGTGACGGGCGGTTGTTGACCGGCACGATCCCGGCGGCCCGAGGCGACGTGCTGCTGGCGACGACGTTCTCACGGCTGGGCTACAAGCAGCGGCTGTCGGCGTGGGTGCGCCTGGTGGCCGCCACGGCGTCGCAGCCGGATCGAGAGCTGCGCGCGGTCACGATCGGCCGGGCGAGCGGCGACGACGACGTGCGGACCGCCGAGGTGGCGATCGGCGGCGCCACCGCCCTGGAGCGCTACGAGGCGGCGACCGCCGAGCTCGAGCTGCTGGTGGCGCTGCTCGACCTCGGGATGCGTGAGCCGCTGCCGCTGTACTGCAAGACGTCGGCCGCCTACGCCGAGGCGGCCCGCGGCGGCCGTGATCCGGTCGATCCGGCCGCCAAGCAGTGGGAGTCGGGCCACAGCAACCGCCACGGCTGGATCAGCCGCGAGAACGAGGAGCCCGAGCACCTGATCGTGCTCGGCGGCGCGCTCACGTTCGAACGGCTGCTGGAGATCGCCCCCGGGCCGGAGGAGACCGGCGACGACTGGGCGACCGATGAGCGGACGCGGCTGGGACGGCTCGCGCGACGGCTCTGGGACGGGCTGCTGGAGCGTGAGCAGGTGAGCTCCCGATGACCGCGGTGCAGGAGCTGACCCCGGCGGAGTTCGACGTCTGCGGGCCGCTCCCGACCGGCGTGACCGTGCTCGAGGCCAGCGCCGGCACGGGCAAGACCTACACGATCGCGTCGCTGGCAGCCCGTTACGTGGCCGAAGGCATGGCGCTGGACAGGCTGCTGCTGGTCACGTTCACGCGGATCGCGACCAGCGAGCTGCGCGAGCGGGTCCGCGAGCGCCTGGTCGAGGTCGAGCGTGGGTTGGCCGCGGCGCTGGCCGGCGCCCCGGTGAGCGAGGACCGGCTGGTCGCGCGGTTGGCCGAGCGCGAGCCCGCGGAGCGCCGGCGCCGCCTGGAACGGGCGATCTCCGACTTCGACGCCGCCACGATCGCCACCACCCACAGCTTCTGCCAGGAGATGCTCGGCGGGCTCGGAATCGCCGGCGACCTCGAGCCCGGGCTGAGCTTCACCGAGGACGCCTCCGAGCTCGTCGCCGACGTGGTCGGCGACTTCTACGTGCGCAAATTCCACGGCGACATACGGCCCGCGTTCGACCTCACGCAGGCGTCCGCGGTCGCCGCGGCGGCGATCGGCAACCCTTCGGCGCTGCTCGTCGCCGGCGACGGCGAACGACCGCGGCTGCGGCTGTCGCTGGCCAACGCCGTCCGCCGAGAGGTCGACCGCCGCAAGCGGGTCGGCGGGCTGATGACCTACGACGACCTCGTCGCCCGGCTCAACGCGGCCCTGAGCGGGCCCAACGAGTGGCTGGCGATCGAACTGCTGCGCCGGCGCTTTTCGGTCGTGATGGTCGACGAGTTCCAGGACACCGACCCGGACCAGTGGCGAATCCTGCGCACGGCGTTCGGCGGCGGCGACACGACGCTGGTGCTGATCGCCGACCCCAAGCAGGCGATCTACGGGTTCCGCGGCGCCGACGTGTACGCCTACCTGGAGGCGGCCGCGACCGCCTCCTCGCGCGCGACGCTGCCGATCAACTGGCGCTCTGACCAGGGGCTGGTGGACGCGGTCGGAGCGCTGCTCTCCGGCGTCAAGCTCGGGCACCAGGGCATCCCGTATCGCGACGTGCGCGCCGCGGCCGACCACCAGGGGTCCAGGCTCGCCGGCGCGCCCCATCCTGTCCCGCTGCGGGTGCGCGCGGTCGCCCGCGACGATCCGCAGGTCAGGCTGACGCGGACCGGGCTGGTGCGCGCCGACTCCGGCCGGGCCCGGGTCGTGTCCGACCTCGCCGATCAGGTCGTGGAGCTGCTTGACGCCGGCGCCGAGATCTCAGGCGTTCCGGTCAGGCCGGGCGACCTTGCGGTGCTGGTCCGCAACCACCGGCAGGCGTCCGAGGTCCGCGCCGCGCTCAGCGCCGCCGGCGTGCCCGTCGTGGACTACGGCGCCGGGAGCGTGTTCGCGGCCGAGGTCGCGCGTGAGTGGCTCGTGCTGCTGGAGTCACTGGAGCGACCGGCGGAGCTCGGTCGAGCGCGGTCCGCCGCGCTGACCTGCTTCGTCGGCTGGGATGCCGAGCGGCTCGCGCGGGCGGGCGACGACTCCGACGGCCGCGAGTGGGAGGAGGTCCACCGCCGGCTGCACGACTGGTCACGGGTGTTGCGGATGCGCGGGGTCGCCGCGCTGCTCGAGACGATCATGGTCTCCGAGAAGCTCGCGGCGCGCGTGCTCTCAGGCGTCGACGGCGAACGCCGGATGACCGACCTGCGCCACGTCGGTCAGCTGTTGCACGCCGCCGCGTCGGCGCAGCAACTCGGGACGACCTCCCTGACCGCCTGGCTGCGCACCCGGATCGCCCAGGCGGTCACCGAGGCCGGCGATGAGGAGCGCAGCCGCCGGCTGGAGTCCGACGCCGAGGCGGTGCAGGTGCTGACGATCCATCGCAGCAAGGGCCTGGAGTTCCCGATCGTGTTCTTGCCGTTTCTGTGGGACATGGGGCGGATGCGCGACGACGTCGAGCCGGTGTTCTTCCACGACGACGCCGGCACCGGCATGAGCGACGTCGGCCTCGAGGGCCCTGAGTACCGCGAGCACAAGGAGCGCTACAAGCGTGAGCAGCGCGGCGAGGACCTGCGGCTGGCATACGTCGCGTTGACGCGGGCGCGCCATCAGGCGATCGTCTGGTGGGTACCGACCTGGGACTGCCGGGACTCGCCGCTGGCGCGGCTGCTGTTCGCGCGTGACGAGCAGGGCAACGTCGCGTCCGACCTGCGCCGGACCCCCGAGGACACCGTTGTCGACAGGCGGCTGACAGAGCTTCAGGCGCGGGCACGGCACGCGATCGCGATCGAACGGCCGTCGCCGCCCGCCGGCCCGCCGGTCTCGTGGTCGGCGCCGCTACCGGCGCCGGCGCGGCTGGCGGTCTCGAGCTTTGATCGCGATCTGGACCAGCGCTGGCGGCGGACCTCGTTCACCGACATCACCGCCGCCGCCTACGAGGCACGCGTCGGCTCAGAGCCCGAGCAGCCGCTGATCGATGACGAACCGGTCTCCGATCAGCCGCCGCCCGCGCCGCCGGCGGTCGCAGCGGAGCTGTCTGTCCCGTCGCTGCTGTCGGGGATGGGCTTCGGTGTCGACGTCGGCACGTTCGTGCACCGGGTACTGGAGGCCACCGACTTCGCCGCCCGCGATCTGGAGAACGAGCTGCGTGCACGGATCGGCGAGGTCTACGCCCGGCGCGCGGCGGAGATCGGCGAGCCCGCGGACGTCGTCGCGGGACTCGCGGCCGCGATCCGCACGCCGCTCGGGTCGGCGCTCGACGGACTGGCGTTGTGCGATATCCCCCGCTGCGACCGGCTTGACGAGCTCGGCTTCGAGCTGCCCCTGGCCGGTGGCGACCGGCCGACCGGGGAGCTGACGCTGGCGCGGTTGGCCGACACGCTGCGACTCTGGCTTGACCGCGACGATCCGCTCGGCGGCTACGCCGACCGGCTCGGCGACGCCGGGCTGCGAAGCAACGTGCGCGGGTACCTGACCGGCAGCCTGGATCTCGTCGTGAGGATCCCGGCCCCGACGGTCGGTGGCGGTCACCGCTACGCCGTGCTCGACTACAAGACCAACTGGCTGGGCGAACCCGACGAGCCGCTGACCGCGTTTCACTACCGGCCGGAGGCGCTGCGAGCCGAGATGGAGCGCCACCACTACGCGCTGCAGGGGCTGCTGTACGCGGTCGCGCTGCACCGCTACCTGCGCTGGCGGCTGCCGGCATATGACCCCGACGCCCACCTCGCCGGCGTCGTCTACCTGTTCGTGCGCGGGATGACCGGGGCGGGCTGGGGCGGCATCGAGGGCGCGGGCGGCTCGGGCGTGTTCAGCTGGCAGCCGCCGGCCGGGTTCGTCGCGGCCCTGTCGGACGTCTTGGACGGGAGCGGATCGTGAGCGTGATCGCCGAGGACCTCGATCCGTTCGAGCCGCGGCTCGCGGCCGGCGCGTCGGGGCTGCTGCGCGAGTTCAACCGCAGCGGGGTGTTGTCGGCGGCCGACGTCCACGTCGCCCGCCGGCTGGGACGACTTGGCGCAGAACGCGACGAAGCGGTGCTGCTGGCGGTCGCGCTGGCCGTGCGCGCCCCTCGGCTCGGTCACGTCCACGTCGACCTGGAGACGATCCGCGGAACCGCCGCCGTCGAGTCCGAGACGCCCGTGGACCTGGAGGCGCTGCCCTGGCCTGCGGTCGGCGGCTGGCTCGAGTCCGTCGCCGCGAGCCCCCTGGTCGCCGACGCGACGTCCGGCGACCGGACGCGGCCGCTACGCCTCGAGGGGGCGTGGCTGTACCTGGACCGCTACTGGTCCGAGGAGGTCGCGGTCGCCGACGCGCTGCGGGCGATGCGCGCGGCGCCACCGGCGGACGTCGATCAGCGGGCCCTGGCCGACGGGGTCGCGCGGCTGTTCGGATCCGAGGTCGACGGTGACCAGGCCCGCGCCGCGGCCGAGTCGGTGCGGCGCCGCTTCGCGGTCGTCGCCGGCGGTCCGGGGACGGGCAAGACGACGACGGTTGCCCGGATCGTGGCGCTGCTGTGCGAGCAGTCCCCGCAGCACCCGCCGCTGATCGCGCTCGCCGCGCCGACCGGCAAGGCGTCGGCGAGGCTGCAGGAGGCGGTCCACGAGGAGGCGGGCCGGCTCGACGTCGCCGACGACGTGCGCGCGCAGTTGCGAGCGTTGTCGGCGACCACGATCCATCGGCTGCTCGGTTACCGGCCCGGCAGCCGCAGCCGCTTCCGCCACGACGCCGAGCAGCGACTCCCCCACGACGTCGTGATCGTCGATGAGACCTCGATGGTCTCGCTGTCGCTGATGGCGCGGCTGATCGAGGCGCTGCGCTCCGATGCGCGGCTGGTGCTGGTCGGCGACCCCGGGCAGCTGGCGTCGATCGAGGCGGGGGCGGTGCTCGGCGACATCGTCGCGGGGCCGGGGTCGGGCTCAGAGTCGGGCTCAGGCGACGCCGGCGACGGCGACGGCGAGTCGGCGGCCGGCGTGGCGGTGCCAGGCGTCGCGGTGCTCGTTCGCGGCCGCCGCTACGGCGACGAGATCGCTCGGGTCGCCGCCGCGATCCGCGCCGGCGACGGCGACCGGGTGATCGCGCTGCTGCGCGAGTCGCCGCAGGTCGTCACGTGGGTCGACGAGGACCCGGGCGGGTCGCGGTCGGTGCAGGCGATCCGCGCGGGCGCGGTGGAGGCCGGCCACGCCGGGATCGAGGCCGCCCGCGCCGATCGGCCGGCTGAGGCGCTGGCGGCACTCGGCCGGTTCCGCGTGCTCTGCGCCCATCGCCGCGGACCGCTGGGCGTCGCCACCTGGACCTCACGGATCGAGGCGTGGCTCGAGGCCGAGCTGCCCGGGTTCTCGGCGCGCGAACGCTGGTACGTCGGCCGCCCGCTGCTCGTGACCGAGAACGACCGCGAGCTGCGGCTCTACAACGGCGACACCGGCGTCGTGATCCGGACCGCCGACGACCGCGTGCTGGCCGCCTTTGAGCGCGGCGGCGAGCCTGTGCTCTACAGCCCGTCCCGGCTCGGTGCGATCGACACCGTGTATGCGATGACGATCCACAAGAGCCAGGGGTCGCAGTTTCAGACCGCGGCCGTGCTGCTGCCCGAGCCCGGCTCGCGGATCCTCACTCGTGAGCTGCTCTATACCGCCGCGACCCGCGCTCAGGACCGCCTGATCCTCGTCGGCGCCGAGCACACCGTCCGCGCTGCGGTCGACCGGCCGATCGCGCGCGCGTCGGGCCTGGCTCGGCGGCTGTGGGGCGCCTGACTCGGCTCGCAGGCGGTCGGCGGCATGCTTCTACGCTTGTGCGGTGGTGCCGACCGGCAACCGCGGTCGCCGACCGCAACGGCGCATCGCCAATAGCGGTCGCGGCGCCGGTCTGAGCCGAGCGCAGGTCCGATCGGTTCGGTCGGCGCGCGCAGGTGAGTCACATGCGACACTCGCGACGGTGGGTACCGGGGTGCGTCGATTCACGGCTGTGCTTGGCGTGTTGCTCGTGTCTGCCTGGGGTGGCCTGCTGGCCGCGACGGCGAGCGCATATCAGTCGAGCGTGTTGGTCTCGGGCGGACCCAATTCCCGTCCGCTGCCGCAGGGCTTCCTCGGACTCGCCTTCGAGTTCGGAAACGTGCAGGACTGGGAGCCGGGCGGTTCGGGGCCGCCGAACCTGGCGCTCGCGCAGCTGGTGCACAATCTCAATCCGATTGGCAGGCCGTCGATCCGGATCGGCGGCGAGAGCACCGATCGCAGCTGGTGGCCGACGCCCGGGGTGCCGCAGCCCCTCGGTGTCACTCGTACGCTTGGCCCCGCCTGGGGGCAGGCGCTCAAGCAGCTCGCGATCTCGACCAACGCCAAGATGCTGCTCGGGCTCAACCTCGAAGCCAACCGCGCGGAGATCGATCGCACCGAGGCCGACCACTACCTCAAGCTGCTGGGCAAGCGCTACATCGGCGCGCTCGAGATCGGCAACGAGCCCGACCTGTATCCGAAGATCCCGTGGTACAAGCTCGTCAACGGCAAGCCCGCGCCGTGGTACGTGCACGGCGGGGTATCGGTCTTCTCGCGCAAGCCGAGCTACGGGCCGGTGCAGTTCGGCCAGGAGCTGTCACGGACGATCAGCCTTCTGCCCAAGCTGCCCGAGGCGGGTCCTGAGACAGGCCACCCGGAGTGGATGCAGGAGTTCACCGATGTGGTCCGCCCGCTCGGACTGCCGATGACGCTGACCTCGCATTCCTATGGCCTGAACCAGTGCGTGCACGATCCCGCGGCACCCGCGTACCCATCGGTCCCGAACCTGCTGACGCTGTTCGCCTCACGCTGGAACATGCTGAACGGCGATGCCCCGTACGTCTCGCTGGCCCACGCCGACGGCGGCAGCTACCGGGTCGATGAGATGGGCTCGGTCACCTGTAACGGCCGGGCCGGGGTGTCGGACACGATGGCGTCGGCGCTATGGGCGCTGGACGCGCTGTTCTACATGGACTCGCAGGACGTCGATGGCGTCAATCTCCACTCCGAGCCCGGGTCCACCAACGGCCTGTTCGACTTCACGCATGTCAAGGGGATCTGGGGCGCGACCGTGCACCCGCTGTACTACGGAGCGCTGATGTTCGCCCAGGCCGCGCCCGAGGGCTCACGCCTGCTTGCGGTCAGAGGTGGCGGGCAACCGCAGCTGCGGGCCTGGTCGACGCTCGGCGCCGACCACAAGGTACGGGTGCTGTTGATCAACGACAGCCTCCAGAGCGCGGGCCACATCGTCGTCCACAGCCCCGCCGGATGGGGCTCCGAGGCAGCCCCGATCGAGCGTCTGCTGGCTCCCAGCGCGGCCGCTACGACCGACATCACGCTCGGCGGCCAGAGCTTCGCGCCGGGTTCAAACGGCCTGCTCGCCGCGCCAAAGCTCGTGACCGCGTCGCCACAGCAGGGCGCCTACACCGTCACGATGGCACCCGGCACGGCGGCGCTGTTGACGCTCAGCCCGCGCCGATGAGCGCCTGCGCAGCTCGACCGACACGCCGAGACCAACAGGTGTCGCTCGCTGATATCGATGGAGTATCGGCCTCAGCCGCCGGCCGTGCTGCCGCCCAGCCCCGACGCGAGCTGCGTGCCGTCCGGTGAGCCGAGACCCGTGCACGCGTCCCATCCCGGCCCCGCGCTGTAGGAGCCGTTGCTGCCGGAGGTGATGTCGTGGAAGGCGGCGGTGCCGAGCAGGTCGTAGAGGCGCGGGTTGGCGAACCCGAGCGGCGCGCCGAGCGACTGGTTCAGGAGCGCCACCAATGCCGCCCACAACGGGGCGACCGCGCTGGTACCGCCGACGACCACCTGGGATCCGTCGACAAACGTCTGATACCCGGTCTCCGGGTCGGCGTCGCCGGCGACGTCAGGGACGCCGCGGCCCGGCTTGCCGGTGTCGACGTTGTCGGGCACCTTGGCGTTGGCCTGGTAGCTGGGCAGCGCGAACTCGATCGAGACGCCGCCGCCGGTCGCGCCGTTGGTCGCCGTGCCGCCCCACACCGTCTCGCTGGAGATCGTCGCACCGGAGACCCGGAGGCTGGTGCCGCCGCAGGCCAACGCGTGCGGCGCCGAGGCCGGGAAATCGACGTGCTGCTGGCCATCGGTGGCGCCATCGGTCGAACCGCCATCGCCGGCGGCGACGGTGACCGTGATCCCGAGCCCGCCTGCGTCGCTGAACGCCTGGTCCATCTGCGAGCGCGCCTGCGCGGTCCACGAGTCCTCGGGACCACCCCAGCTGATCGAGATCACCGACGGGCTGTTGGTGGTGTCGTGCACGGCGGTCGTGACCGCGTCGAGGAACCCCTGGTCGGTGTTCGGCGCGAAGTAGACGGCGATGTTGGCGCCGTTGGCGACCGAGCCGACGACCTCGATGTCGAGCATCACCTCGCCGTCGGCGTTCTGGTCCTGGCCCGGCTGGTTGGAGCCGGTGTCGACGGGCACGGCGGTGACGGTCGGGACCGACAGCCCGAGGCCGCCGAAGTAGGTCGACAGATCGCTGGTCTGAAAGCCACCGCCGAGCTCGATCAACCCGACGGTCTCGCCGGAGCCATCGACGCCGGTCGGGAACTCGTACGCCTGCGCGACCTGGATCGGCGTGTAGGAGACCGCGTCCGCCGCAGGGGTGGCTCCCACGATCCGCAGCTGCGACGCGCTCTGCGGCCGGCTGTCGATCCCGAACACGCCGACGATCACGTCGCCGAGCTCTGACGGGACGGTCAACGTGCCGCTGCGGCCGCGATACCCGGGCGCGCCGTCACCGGCGTCGTAGCGGCCCTGCAACTGGGCGCCGAACGCCGCCGCGACGTCGTTGACCGTGCCCTGGACCAGGACGGCGCGACGGGCGCTGTCGACCTCGGTGACCGTCAGGCCGTGCTCGGCCGCGAACCGCTCGACCGCCTCGACGTCCTGCGGGTCGGCGCCGTAGCCCTGCACCCACTCCTCGCGGCTGAGCCGTCGCCGCTGCGCCGGCGCCAGCTGCGCCTCCTGATCGACCCAGCCCGTGTCGGCCCGTGGCCGCAGGTACACGGTCACCGTGATCTCCTCGGTGAGATCGACGGCGCCGATCCGGGGATGGCTCGGCACGAGCTCCCGCTGTGAGCCGGAGACCTCGACGCGGTCCGATCCAGACATGGTTACCTCCCGTACGGGTGCGAGTTACCGGCCCTGCTCCCGAGCCTATCGACCGTTACGCTCCACGGTCACGATGGCCATCGGCGCCAAGCTGATCCTCCCCGCATTGACGGCGCTGGCCGCGGCCGTGGTCGGCGGCGCCGCGTCGGCGGCGACGACCGGCGCACCGGGCGCGGTCGGCTGCGTCGCGCCCAGGCTCGCCGGCCTGACCGAGCGGGCGGCTGCGCGGACGGCCGGCGAGGCCGGCTGCACCGTCGCACTCGCCGGCGCGCGGCTGCGACAGGCGGCCGTCCAGACGGTCGCCGCGCAGTCGCCGGCCGCGGGGCAGCACGCCGCCGTCGTCACGCTGACGCTGAATCCGTTGTGCTTCGGCTCGGCCCTGGCCGGCCCGCCACACGACGAAGGCATGCGGCCCGGCCCGACCGAGCTGATCACCGGCCTCTACGTCGTCGGCGGGCCTGCGCTCCCCTACTCGACGCCACGCTGCAGGCAGAAGCCCGGCAAGCCGGCGCCCGGCACGATCGATGTGCTCGATCCGACCGGCGGAGCGGTCGTCGCATCACGGACCGTCAAACACGGCAGGCTGGTGACGTTCAGGTTGGCGCCCGGCCGGTACCGGGTCAGCGGCCGGGGCGGCCCCGTCAACGACAGCTTCGCCCAGCCGTTCACGATCCGAGCCGGCTTCACGACCCGCCGCTACGTGATCGTGCCGGTACCGTGACCTGCACCGGAGCTCGTCGCCCCGTCCATCGGCCGTGCGTCCAGCCACCGCTATCCGCGTGTCGCTGGCGGCTGTCCCCGGCGGATGCGAGACTTTTGCCGGGCGGGCGTCGAGACCCGACTTGACTCGTGGCGAGGACAGGAGCGGGCAGTAGATGAACCCCTCAGACGCGCGGCCGCTGATCGCGGTCACCACCTCCGAGATCCGCAGGTCGGAGACGGTCACGCCGACTCCGGAGGGCGAGCCGCCTCAGCAGGAGATGGCGCTCGGGTTGCGCTACCTGCAAGCACTGGAGACGGCCGGCGCCCTCCCGGTCGTGATGCCGCCGCTGTCGGCCGGGCTGGCCCGCTCGCTGCTGACTCGCGTCGATGGCGTCTGCCTGTCGGGCGGGCCCGACCTCGATCCCCTGGCCTACGGCGAGCGTCGCCACGAGCGCACCGGCCCGGTCGAGTCAGATCTCGACGAGTTCGAGCTCGCGCTGGCGCGGGCGGCCGACGAGGACGGGCTGCCGATCCTCGCGATCTGCCGCGGCATGCAGGTCCTCAATGTCGCCCGCGGCGGCACGTTGCATCAGCACCTGCCCGATCTGCAGGCCGGCGACATCGAGCATCGCCAGTCGGCGCCGGGCACCCAGACGACGCATCAGGTCACGTTCCGGGAGTCCAGCCGGATCGCCCGGGTGCTCGAACGCACCCGGACCGACGTCAACTCGTTTCACCACCAGGGCGTCGCGCGGCTCGGCGGCGGGCTGGTGATCACCGGCCGCGCGCCCGACGGGACGGTCGAGGCGATCGAGGCGATGGACCGCGAGTTCGTGATCGGCGTCCAGTGGCACGCCGAGACGCTCGTGGCGCGGCCCGAGCAGGCGGCGCTGTTCGAGGCGTTCGTCGAGGCGGCGCGCAACCGCCGGGCCGGCGCCGGCCGGCTCCGCGTCGCGTGAGGGGTCAGCCGGCGAGGAACTCCAGCAGCGCCCGATGCGTCGGCGCCCTCCAGCGCGGCGACCAGACCAGATCGCCGGACCCGTCCGACGGCGTGTCACGCCGGTCGGCCCAGTCGTCGTCGAAGGCGTCGTCGATCGCTCGGACGTCGGCGCTGCGGCGGTCGAGGGTCGCGTAGTCAGGCATGCTGGCGTACCGACCGTCGAAGTTGAGCGTCATGATCGCCGAGACGTCGCCGTCGACCGTCAGCGTCTTCTGGTGGGTGAGCGCGAAGAAGGTCGGCGTGTAGCGCACATGCACGTGGTGGGCCGACAGATATGCGTAGGCGGCGTCGTTGTAGGGACACCGAGCGGAGTAGTAGCCGCCGTTGAGCGCCACCCGGGCGTCGACGCCGCGAGCGGCCGCGGCCGCCAGCGCCCGCTCGACGGTCGGATCCGACAGCTCGTACATCGTCAGGTCCACGCGGTGGTCCGCGCTAGCGATCCGGGCCGTGAACGGCCGCACGCCCGCCCGCGGCTCGACCACGAGCGACAGCTGCGAGGCGACGACCGCGCGCGCCCGCGGCCGCGTCACGTTGGCCGCGGCGGAGCTCGACCCGCCGCATCCGCTCAGCAGCGCCACCGCCACCAACACCCCCGCTCATCTCGTCACATTCACGCTCTGGTCACCTGTTTCGGCAAGTGTCGCAAGCGGCCTCGCTCTGAGCCCGATGGCGTCCACGATCGAGCCCGCGACACCGACCGAGCGGTGCAGAGCAGGCCGTGCTGCTTGATCGATGGCCATGACCCGGCCTCGGCCATGTGGAACAGACGCGGCCATCGTTGCGCGATATACGCCGCGGTCAACGTGTCGGGGGTCTTCACGCGGCGAGGATGGCGCCAACGGCCAGAGCGGACTTCCGGCCGTCACGAGCGCGAGGTCGAACGTCGTCCGGTCTCCGACAAGTACTCGTCGAGCTGCACAGTCGCCAGGTCGATGACGCCGCCCGCTTGGTGACGACCGGGCCCGCGCGCCGGCCCGCGACGATGGTCGGGCTGGTAGAGCCGCAAAGCTGGGCGGAAAAGGGACTCCAGCGGGCTGGAGGTCTGATGCCGCGGATCGGTGGAGCACTGCGCAGCGGAACGGCCGCGAGCGGCGGCTTCCTGGTCGAGGCGACCTTGCCGAGCAACCGCACGGAGGCGATCACATGAACCCCGCGAGGATCGTCCTCACCACCTTCGACCTCGACGAATAACGTCTACGACGCACGCCGGGCCGGCCGGGGGATATCTCCAACACCTGTCGTTGGTTATCTCCCACGCGCGGGCGATGCGGCGGCGGCCGCGGCGTCGCGACCGGCTTCCTGCTCAAGGCGTCACCGCCGAACAAGCCTTCGACAAGGTCCCACCAAATAGACACCCCATCATCGCGCCACGAGCATCGCGCCGCCGCCCTGTCCGCCCCGCATGCGCGGATAGCGAGGGCCCGGGCGCCCAGCGTGTTCTTCAGGCGCGGCTCTGCTGAAAAAATCCGTCTACATCTGCGCCGGCGACGCTGTTCACTTCGATCACGACCGTGACACCGCCGCGGTCGGGGTCCTGCTGCCGCTCGCCGTCGATCATCGCCGCCCATACTCGATCGTTGAGTTCCGGCGCGACACGTGCGCGTCCTTCGATGGAGGGAAACATCGGGCCGGGACCGCCTGGGCCTTAGTAGACAAGCGAAACCCGCGGACGGTCGACGATCGCTTCGGCCAGGCCGCTGTCGCGCTTGCGAGCCCAAAGCGCCAGCTCCGTCGGACCGAGCACCTGCGTGCTGCCGCGAAACGACACGACGGACTGCCGTCCTCGCGGACATAGCCCAGCGCGAGCGTCGATCCCCGCAGGGCTGCTCCGTCAACGCCAGCAGCGATATCGCCGGTGAGATCCAGGGCCTCAGGCATCGAGCACTACCTCCGAGAGATCAGACGCAAAAGGTCGCGCCGCCCAGCGGCCGCTGGACAGCCACCTGAGACTAACCCCCCGGGGCACAATCAGATCAGCCCCGGAGCCTCGAACATCCGTCGGTGTCGGCGCTCACGAAACGAAGAACGAGTCCACCACCGCCGAGGAGCGCGAAGAACTCCGCCACGTGGGTGAGCGGAACGCCATCGGCATCCGCGTAGATCAGCAGCGTCCGCGCGGTCAGCGTACGGATCTCATAGCTCCAGTCATACGGCCGGCGAAGTAAGTCTCCCATCTTGTCCATGGCCGCCGGAAACGCGTCGGGGTCGGGAGCCACGAAATGTCCAACTGCCGAGCCACTCGGCTTCAAGGCGGCGTGCTGACTGGCACGGGCCGCTCAGATCGTGCGACGTAGCCGAGCCGGGTGCCTCTGAGGATCCGCGATCCGGCGATCCGATAGAAGGTCCGCCCGGTGCGCCGCTGTTCGGCGTCGACCATGTGGGCCAGAAGCACAGCCTGAACGGCTCCGACCAGCAGGCAGCCGCCGGTGACCCGAATCCCGGCGTCCCAGCCGGCGATCGTCCCGGCGATGGCGGCGAGCACCACCACGATCAGCGCGATGTGCCAGAGCGGCGTGGGCTCGCCGGATCCGATCTGATCCTCGGGCCGCAGCCTGCTGTCGGCCATCGAGCGCCGAACTCCGCGCGGTCCCAGCCACAGCAACAGCAGTACCACCACCACCAGCTGCCAGGCGGTGCTGACCGGTCCATGCAGGGACTGTGAGGTCGCGCCGAGCAGACCCAGGGTGCCGATCGCGCCGCACGCCGCCAGCACAGCTCCCTCCAGACGCAATCGGTGCAGGTAGGTCGGTGCCGACAAGATCGTGATGAGTCTGGCAGCCCGTCAGTAGCGTGTGCCCCGTGTCGCGCCACAGGCGATCGTCCGTCGGATCGGATCGACTGGACCTCGTGGTCATCGGCGGTGGCACCGGCGGGCTGGTCTCAGGGCTCGTCGCCGCGGGCATCGGTGCGCGGGTCGCGCTGATCGAGCGGGGGCAGCTCGGTGGCGACTGCCTATGGACCGGGTGCGTGCCGAGCAAGAGCCTGTTGGCGGCCGCTGATCTGGCGCATCGGATCCGCCATGCCGACAACGTCGGGCTCGTGCCGTCGGAGCCGACCATCGACTTCACACAGGTGATGGATCACGTTTACCGGGCACGGCGCGTGATCGAACCGCAGGACTCAGCCATACGGCTGGAGCGCCACGGCATCGAGGTGGTGGCCGGTCATGCCCGGTTCGAGTGTCCCGGCGTGGTGGACGTCAGCGGACGCAGGCTGCGGTACCGCAAGGCGATCATCGCGACCGGCTCCCGTCCGTGGTTGCCATCGATCCCGGGGCTCGCCGAAGCCGGCCCGTTGACCAGCGACACCGTGTGGGATCTGACACACCAGCCGCGATCGCTGGCAATTCTCGGTGGCGGGCCAATCGGCTGTGAGCTGGCACTGGCGTTCGCCCGGTTGGGGTCCGAGGTGGCCCTGATCGAAGCCGGCGAGCGTCTGCTCCCGCGGGAGGAGCCCCGCGCGAGCGAGCTGATCGCCGCACGGCTGCAAGCGGAAGGGATCGAGGTGTGGTGCGGAAGAGGCGTCGAATCGGTCACCCGCGGTGAGACCGGCGGCGAACTCAAGCTGCAGCCCGGCGGGACGCCACCCACGATCGCCTTCGATCGGTTGCTCGTCGCGGTCGGCCGGGTTGCGTCAACCGGCGAGCTCGGACTGGAGCGTGTCGGCGTCCGCACCGACGCGCGCGACTTCGTGCAGGTTGACGCTCGTCTGCGCACCACCGCCCGCCACGTGTATGCGGTGGGTGACGTCACCGGCGCGATGGCGTTCACGCACGTGGCCGCCTACCACGCCCGCATCGCCACCATCAACGCTCTGTTCGCCACGCGACGCCGCGTCGACTACGCCGCCGTTCCGAGGGTCACGTTCACCGATCCGGAGGTCGCCGCGATCGGGCTCACCGTAGGCGAGGCCCGGGGGCGCTGGGAGAACCCGACGGTCGTGTCCTTCGATTACGCGGAGCTCGACCGGGCGATCACCGATGGGCGCCCGTTTGGCTTCGTGACCCTGGTCGGCGATCCGCAGGGCCGGCTGGTCGGCGCGACGATCGCGGCGCCGGCCGGCGCCGAATCGATAGCGGAGCTGGCCGCCTGGATCGCCACCGGCGCCAAAATCGACCGCATCTCTCAGACCGTGCACGCCTACCCCACCTTCTCAGAAGGTCCGTCCCGAGCGGCCGACGCGAACCTGCGGGCGCGGTTCGCCGGACCCCGCACGCAGCGTCTCGCCGGCCGCGCCCTGCAGATCCTCGGTCACATCGACCACGCCGGCTGATGCTCGACCAGGTTCTCCGGGCGCGCCTGGGGCCGAGCCTGGACCGCACCGCCGGGCGACTGGCGGCGCGGGGGATCTCGCCGGGGGCCCTCACCGGAGTCGGACTGCTCGCCGGCGTCGGGGCCTCCGTCTGTGTGGCCACCGCCTCCTGGGCGGCCGCCCTCGCCCTGTGGTTGCTCAACCGGTTGCTCGACGGGCTGGACGGCCCGGTCGCCCGCCGCGATCATGCGACCGAGCTGGGTGGACTCCTTGACTTCGTCGCCGACTTCATCGTGTACTCGGGATTCGTCGTCGGCGTCGCGATCGCGCACCCGGGCGCGCGACTTGCCTGCGTAGCACTGCTCGCCGCCTATCTGATCAACAACGTGGCATTGCTGTCGTTCTCCTCGGTGATCGAGCGTCGCGAGCTGCCGCTCGGCGACGAGCGCTCGCTGCGGCTGCTTCCCGGGCTCGCCGAGGGCACCGAGACGATCGTCGTCTACGTGCTGTTCTGTCTGCTGCCTGGTTCCAGCGCCGTGATCGCGTGGGCGTTCGCCGGCGTGGTTGCGGTCACTGCCGGACAGCGCGTGCAGCAGGCCGTCACGACCCTGAACGCGCTTGCGCGCAGCTCGGCTCAGACCGGCTCGGCGAGCACGCACAGAGACGTGTAGCCGCGCGTGCACACTCGCCGGCGCCGCGGAGCGAGCCCCGCGGCGGCGAGTTCGGGCTCGGGGTCAAGCGCGCACCATCCGGAGCCGGCGCTGAGGCCGCGACAGAGCGCGCGCTGCATCGGCGCGAGCAGCGACCGTCCGACCAGGCCGTCCGGTATCCCCAGCGTCACCACGACCACCCGGCCGCGCGGGGTCAAGACCCGCGTGATCTCGCCCAGCACCGCCCGGCGGGCCGCTGGGTCAAGCAGATGCAGCAGGTAGGCACAGGTGACGACATCAACGCTCCCGTCATCTATCGGGAGCCGGCGGGCGTCGCCGTTGATCAGCCGCCAGCCGTCCGGGAGCGGCCTGGCGCGCCTGAGCATCGCGCCCGACGCGTCGATCCCGATCGCCCGGCGCGGTCGATCGGCGCGCTGGGCCAGCCGGCGCAGCAGCGCACCGGTGCCGGTGGCGAGGTCCAGCACGAGCTCATCCGGGCCGGGCGCCGCGAGGTCAACCGCGACGCCGAGCGCCGAGCGCTCGAAGGCAAGCTGACGGTCATAGAGGCGAGCCGTCAGCGGCGATGCCCAGCCGGACGTCGACAGCGGCGCGTCGGGGTCGACGCTCACCGGAACCCCCCCGCATCCGCCACATCTCCGCTGGCACCGGACCGGCTCAGAAGCTCGGCGACGGCGACCACGGTCGCGGTGGCGATCAGCCGGTCGGCGACGCGACGGCGGCCGGCCCCGGCAGCGACCAGGCCTGCGAGGCGCAGCGGCGCAGCACCGCGGCCGCTGGTGCGCACGGCCGGGTCAGGCGCGCGGCCCGCGACCAGGTACGACGTCGACGCGTACAGGGTGCCGGCGATCAGGCGCGCGCCCTCGCTCGCGATCGGCAGCAGCGACACCCCTCCCGCACGGGCCGCGCCTCGCAGCGCCGCGCCGGTGAAGCAGGCGTCGACCAATCCCTCGAGATCTCGGCCCAAGCGCGTGCAGCGGGTCGCGCGCGCGACGTGGCCGTCCGCGACGTCGGTCAGACCACCGAGCAGCACCAGGACCGGGTCGGCTCGTTCGGCGACGGCGGGAACGAGCCAGGCGCGGGCCAGGGTCAGCGCATCGGCGGCCCCAAGCCCAACGGCACGACCGTCGGGGGTCTCGAGCATGCCGAGGTGCCAGTCGAGCATCAACGCGCACGCGGCCCACCAGATCACCCCTCGCCTCCGGGCACGCGCCAACGAGCTCCCGGCCGGCAATCTGCCCGCCGCCAGCCACGCTAAGCCACCGATGGCGATCCAACTCGCCTCCTGACGGGCGAGCGCTGCCCGCCGACCGCGGGTGACGTTTGCCCGCACCTGCGCCGCCCACAGAAAGCTCCTCAGCGCCCGCGGCCGCCAGCCGCCCGCGCTCAGCCGGGCCAGCTCCTCCCGAGTCCAGCGCTCACCTTCTGTCATCTCGATGCAGCCTACGTCGTGCCGCATCGATCACGTCGATGCTCACCAGCTGGTAAGCAGCAGCGGGCCCGGCCGATGCGGATCGCGGCTTATGCTGGGCTTCGATGCGGCTGCCGCAGCCACGGACGTCACGCTCGCTGCGGCTTTGGCAGGGCATCATCCTGCTCGTCGGGGCGCCCGCACCCGCGTCACTCGGCCGAGCGCTCGCGCGCGCCTGGCGGCGACTTGATGCAGCCACCCGACCGGTCGATCCGGACCTGTCGGCGGCGCTGCGCAAGCGCTGGGAGGAGCTTCCCGCCGGAGTCCGGACAGCCGCCCAGCTGCTGGGGCGACGCACCACGGGGTGCGAGGGCACCCACGGTGTCTTCCCCCGGTGCAACCTGGCGTGTACTCCCTGCTATCACGGCCGCGAAGCCAACCGGGTCGCGATCGACGGTGCCCACACGCTCGCCGAGGTCGACGCTCAGATGGCCCACCTGCGCTCGGTCCGAGGGCCAGGTCAGCACGCGCAGCTGATCGGCGGCGAGGTCACGCTCCTGGCCCCCGACGATCACGCCGCGGTCCTGTCGGCGATGCAGCGTCACGGCCGCAAGCCGATGAGCATGAGCCACGGCGACTTCGACTACGAGTATCTGGAGGCGCTGGCGGTCGGTCCCGACGGACGCCGCCGCTTTGACCTGCTGCGCTTCGCCGGACATTTCGACTCGCTGATGTTCGGCCGCCGCGGCCACGACCGCCCCGCCGATGAAGCGGAGCTCGATCCGGCCCGGCGCTCGTTCGTCGCAGCATTCGAGCGTCTCCGGGCCGAGCACCGGGTGCAATACGACCTCGCGCACAACATGACCGTCACGCCGCGCAACCTCGACGAGGTCGCGGGCGTCACCCGATCCTGCCTGGAGATGGGGTACGGAATGCTCTCCTTCCAGCCGGCCGCTCGCGTCGGCAATCCCAACCGGTGGCGTGAGAACTACCACGCGGTGACGATCGATGACGTCTGGCGCGAGATCGAGCGCGGCGTCGGCACGCGACTGCCGTGGCGCCATCTGCAGATGGGCGACGAGCGCTGCAACCGAGCGGCCTACGGAGTCCTCGCCGGAGAACGCTGGATCCCGTTGCTCGACGATCGCGATCCTCGTGATCTGGAGGTGCGTGACGTCTTCCTGGACACGTTCGGTGGGATGGATTTCGACCGGGGACGGGCGCCCGTGCTCGCCGGCTGCCTGCGCGTCGTCGCCCGGCACCCGAAGGCGGCCCGGATCGCGCTGCGCTGGGCGGCCCGGTTCACGCGTCGCCTGGGCCTGGCCGGGTTGCGGTCCGGCCGCGTGCGCGGAATGACGTTCGTCGTGCACGCGTTCATGGACGCGGACGTCGTCCAGGCGGCGTGGCGGACGATGGAGGACGGGACCGTCCCGGATGATCCCGCCGTGCAGGCCGCGCGAGAGCGTCTTCAGGCCTGCTCCTATGCGATGGCGCATCCGGAGACCGGACGCATCGTCCCCGCCTGCGTCCAGCATTCGGTCCTCGATCCCGGCGAGAACCGGCGGCTGTTGACGCTGTTGCCGATGGCCAGTAGCTGATCGCCGATGGCCGACGAGCTGGCGGGGTCGACGCCCGCGATCGCCGATCGGGTTCGCGCCAGTGTCGCCGTGAGCGACGCGCGGCGCTCCCTGCGTCCCGACAGTGTGCGATTCCTGCGGACCGTGGCGCTGTCGGTCGGAATTCAGGGACCGACTGCCGGAGTGATCGTCGGTCCGGCCGTGCTCGCCGGCATCGTCGGCGGCGCGGGCGCACTTTCTTGCGTGCTCGCGCTGATCGCGATGTCGTTCGTCGCCTACGCGTTCGTCCTGTTCTCCCGCTCCTTCAACAGCTCCAGCTCGGTGTTCGCGTTCAACGCGTCGACGCTCGGCCCGCGCTACGGCCTCGTGTCGGTGTGGATGCTGCTGCTCGTCTACGTCTCGTTCGCCGGCGGCGTCTACGCGAGCACCGCCGACATCGCCGGGACGCTGCTCGCATCACTGGGCGTTCACGTGGGGTGGGTCGCGCTGGCGGTGCTCGGCTGGGCGCTGACGATGGTCTTCGCGTACGTCTCCTTCGGCCTTTCCTCGATCGTGATCCTCGGCTGCGAGGGGGTGGCGATCGTGCTGATCGCGGTCGTAGGGGTCGCGGTCCTGGCTCACGGCGGATATCACCACCGGGCGCTCTCCACCGCTCCATTTCGCACCCACGGGATCGCGTTCAGCGTCCTGGGACTCGGGGTGGTCAACGCCTTCGGCGGCTTCTCCGGATTTGAGGGCGCCGCGACCCTCGGCGAGGAATCGGCGCGCTCGCAGCGCACGATCCCGCTCGCCGTGGCCAGCTCGCTGGTGCTCTCCGCGGGCGTCTACATCGTCTTCACCTGGATCGTCGACAACGCCTACGCCACGCCCGCCGCGCTCGCCGCCGCTCCCGCTCCGCTGGTTCACCTGGCCAGCATCAACGTCGGTTCGGCGATGGGCAAGCTGGTCAACGTCGCCGGCGTGATCAGCGCCTTCGGTGCCCAGCTCGCCTGCATCAATGCGGCTAACCGGCTGCTGTTCTCGATCGGGCGAGAGCTCGGCGACGGGGGGCGGGCAGACAACCTCCTGGTCCGCACCAGCGACCGCCACGGATCGCCGATCGGAGCATTGTTGGTCACCGGATCGGTCAGCCTGGCCGCGCTGCTCGCGTTCTCGTTCGAGCACAGCGCGGTCCGGGCGCTGACCTACATCATCCAGTACGGCGCCTGCCTGGTCCTCGGCGTGTACCTGCTGACCGTGGTCGCGGCATTGGTCCTGGTGTGGCGCGACGGACGGCGACCGATCCCGCTGCTGATCCTCGGCCTCGGAGTCGCCGTCCTGCTCTACGTGCTCCGCGACACGTTCATCCCCCTTCCGTCCGGACCGTTCCGCGTCGTGGCGCTGGCCGCCGCGGGCAGCACGATGCTCGGGATCGCCTTCGCCCTGATCCCAGCGGTACATCGCCGCCTCGGCGACTCGCCGCTCCTGCGCGCCGTCGGCAGCGAGAGCCCGCGTTCGGATGCTTGACGTCCTGCGCCGGACAGGGAGCTCTCCGTCAGCGAGATCGGGCAACGACCGGGGGGTTACGCGAACGTCGCCATCAACTGGTTCATCGGGCAGAATTCTGCGGCATGCCCGCTTCGCAGCCAACCATCCTCGCTACGAGCATCGGGTTTCAGCCCGACGGGCCGGACCAGTGGAACCTGCGACCCGGCCCCGCCTACCCCCTGGCTGCCGAGCTGGCCCAGGCGGGTAACCACCCGAGGCTGTGCATCATCGCCACCGCCGTCGGTGACAACCCATCATGGCTGGCAGCGATGCACCATGCCTTCTCCAAGCTCGACATGGTCGTCTCGCATCTGGATCTGTTCCCGATGCCCAACGTCGACGACATCGAGGCGCATCTCTGCAGGCAGGACATCATCTGGGTCAGCGGCGGCAGCACGGCAAACCTGCTGGCGCTGTGGAGACTCCACGGTCTCGACACGATCCTACGGGCGGCCTGGCAGGCCGGGACGGTGCTGATGGGAGTCTCGGCGGGGTCGGTCTGCTGGCATATCGGGGGGACCACCGACTCCTTCGGACTGCCTTTGCACCCGGTTACCGACGCGCTTGGGTTCCTGCCATACAGCAACAGCCCGCACCACGACGCCGAGCCTGAACGACGGCCCCTCATCCACCGCCTCATCGCCGACGGAACGCTGCCCGACGGCTACGCCACCGACAACGGAGCCGGGCTCGTCTACCACGGAACGGACCTGCACGAGGCGATCACCGAGAAGCCTGGCGCCCTCGCCTACGAAATCCAGCGAGATGGCGACGCCGCTCGCGAGACCGCGATCCCCACGCGCAGCCTCGTGACGACCTAAGAACCGCCGCGGGTCCAACAACAGGTACCAAACCCACGTGGCTACCGTGATCGACATGAGCGCGATCACGATCACCGAGTACACCGACCCCGGCTGCCCGTTCGCCTGGTCGGCCGAGCCCGCGCGGCGCCGCGTCGACTGGCTCTACGGAGACCAGCTGCGATGGGAGCTGCGGATGGTCGGCCTCTCCGACGACGGCGCAGCCGTCGAGCGCGCCGGATTCACGCCCGAACGGCAGTCGGCAGCGTTCAAGCGTCTGGCCGAGGCTCACGGGATGCCGATCGACACGTCGGTGCGCGCGCGGACCGCGGCGACGATGCCCGCCTGCCGTGCGGTCGTCGCGACCCGGGTCCATGCGCCGGAATCAGAGCGCGCGTTCCTGCGGGCGGTGCGCGTCCGGCACTTCTCCGGCGAGCTGCTCGACGATCCGCAGACGCTCGAACGGGCGGCGCGGGATGCCGGCCTGGACCCCGCGGAGCTCGAGCGCTGGTCGGCCGCGCCCGAGACCGACGACCTGCTCGCCGAAGACCTGCGGCTCGCGCGTGACCCCTCCCCCGGCGCGCTCGCGCTCGCCCACAAGCTGGCGGGCAACGGCGACGGCGGCCATCGCTACACCTGCCCGTCCTACGAGCTGCGCCGTGACTCCGACGGTGCGTCGCTGTCGGCCCCCGGCTTTCAGCCCGCCGCGTCCTACGAGGTCGCGATCGCCAACCTCGCACCGTCGCTGACGCGCCGTCCCGAGCCGTCGGACGTCGCCGAGGTGCTGCAGTGGGCCGGCGAGCCGCTGGCGACCGCCGAGGTCGCGGCCGTCTGCGGGATCGACCGCGAGGAGGCCCGTGAGCGGCTCGGCCGCGTCGCGACCGAGCACCACGTCGGCTTCGACGGGCTCTGGTCGCTCTGACGCGATGAACTTCGGCAAATTCCTGCGGGCGGGCCGCAGCAATTTGCCAAAGTTCGGGCCGGGGCGGGGCGCGCTCGGGATCCGGGGCCTGTCACGATCTTCGGTGCGATGCCCACTGCCGAGGCGGTCGAGATCGATGTCGAGGGCTATCCGGTGCGGATCTCCAATCCCGACCGTGTGTACTTCTCGGCTCGCGGCGAGACCAAGCTCGATCTCGCCAATTACTACATCAGCGTCGGCGACGGGATCGTCCGGGCGCTGCGCGATCGACCGTGCATGCTGCACCGCTTCCCCAAGGGCGTCGACGACAAGAAGGTCCACCAGAAGCGGATCCCGTCCGGCGCGCCGGATTGGATCGAGACGGTGCGGCTGACGTTCCCGCGCTATGACCGGACCGCGGACGAGCTGTGCGTGACCAAGCTCGCCGACGTGATCTGGGCGGTGCAGATGTCGACCGTCGAGTTCCATCCGTGGAACTCGCGCCGGGCCGACGTCGAGCGGCCCGATGAGTGGCGGATCGACCTGGACCCGATGCCCGATTGCACGCTTGCGCGCGTGCGCCGGGTCGCGTCCGCCGCGCACGAGCTGCTCGACGAGCTGGGCGCGGTTGGGTGGCCGAAGACCTCGGGCGGCTCGGGGATCCACGTATACGTGCGCGTCAAGCCCGATCACGGCCACCGTGACGTGCGCCGCGCGGCGCTGGCGTTCGCGCGGGAGCTGGAACGCCGCGTGCCCGACGATGCCACCACGGTCTGGTGGCGCAAGGACCGCGATCCGGCGAAGGTGTTCATCGACTACAACCAGAACGCGCGCGACCACACGATCGCCAGCGCGTACTCGGTCCGCGGAGTCAAGCGCGGCACCGTGTCGGCTCCGTTCGCCTGGTCAGAGCTGAACGAGATCGAGCCGGACGAACTGACGATCGCGACGATGCCGGTCCGCTTCGCCGAGCTCGGCGATCTGCATGCCGGGATCGACGACGCGATCTTCGATTTGGCGCCGCTGCTGGAGTGGGCCCTGCGCGACGAGCGCGAGCTTGGCGACCCGGGCGGCGAGACGCCGTGACCGCGGGTGGCTTCATCGATCCGCTACGGATCGGCCCTCGGACGCTGGCGGCAGGCGCGCCGGACGGCCCGCTCACCGGTGTCACCCTCGTGGTCAAGGACATCGTCGATGTGGCGGGCATCACGACCGGGGCGGGGAACCCGGACTGGCTGGCGACGCACGAGCCCGCCACGCGACACGCGGCGGCGGTCCAGCTGCTGCTCGACGCGGGCGCGACCGTGATCGGCAAATCCCACACCGACGAGTTCGCCTGGAGCCTGTCGGGCACCAACCACCACTACGGGACGCCACGCAATCCCGCGGCGCCAGGGCGGGTCCCGGGCGGATCGTCGTCCGGCTCGGCTTCGGCGGTCGCGCTCGGCGTGGCCGAGATCGCGATCGGGACCGACACCGCGGGCTCGATCCGGGTGCCGGCCTCCTACTGCGGCCTGTACGGGGTCCGGCCGTCGCACGGTCGCGTGCCGGTCAAGGGCATCCTGCCGCTCGCCTGGTCGTTTGACACCTGCGGCGTGTTCGCGGCCGGCGGCGAGCTGCTGCAGCGGGCCGCGCGCGTGCTGCTGGAATCCGAGAGCGCAAGGGCGACGGCGGGACCGGCAGAGCCGTTGCGATCGCTCGTGCTGGCGACCGATCTCGTCGAGCTCGCCGACCCGTCGGTCGCGGCCACGGTGCGCGAAGGCGCCGCACGACTCGCGGACGAGCTCGGGGTTCCGCTCACCAGCGCCACGTTCGGCGCCGACCGGCTTGCGGCGTGGCTGCACGCCTTCCGCGCCCGGCAGATGGTCGAGGCGTGGCAGGCCAACGGCCCATGGATCACCGCCAATCGGCCGCGGCTCGGACCCGGCGTCGCCGGCCGCTTCGCGGCCGCCAAGGCGACGATCCCGACGGCGGCCGTCCCGGCGACGACGGCCGGGATCCAGGTCAGGCGCGCGCTCGAGAACGCGCTGCCCAATCACGCGGCGCTGGTGCTGCCGTCCGCCGCGACCGTCGCGCCCCCGCCGGATCTCGACCAGCCGGCGAACGAGGACCTCCGCGCGCGGACGATCGGGCTGACCTGCCTCGCCGGCTTGGCGGGCGCGCCGGCGGTGAGCCTCCCGTTCGGAAACGTCGACGGGCTCCCGGTCGGGATCTGCCTGCTCGGCCGCGTCGGCGAGGACGAGCGGCTGCTGGCGGCCGCGGCCGCCCAGCGTGAGCGGTAAGTTGGGGAACACTGATGGCTCAGGCGCTGTTCATCGTCGATCTGCAGAACGACTTTCTCCCGGGTGGCGCGCTGGCGGTCCCCGCCGGCGACGAGGTGATCGCGCCGATCAACGAGTTGGCGGCCGATGAGCGGTTCGCGCTGACGATCGCCACCCGCGACTGGCACCCGGCCGGGCATTCGTCGTTCCTCGAACAGGGCGGCCCGTGGCCGCCGCATTGTGTCCACGGCACGTTCGGCGCCCAGCTCAATGACCGCTTGAACCTGGACCGCATCGACGTGATCATCGACAAGGGGATCGAGCCGGACGCGTCCGGCTACTCGGCGTTCGAGCGCCCCGAGCTGCCTGATCTACTGGCGGCTCGCGGGATCGACACGGTCACGATCGTTGGCCTCGCGACCGACTTCTGCGTCGTGCACACCGCGCAAGGGGCGCTGCACGCGGGGTTGACGGTCACGGTCGAGCGGGCCGGGATCCGGGGCATCGACGCCGACCGCTCCGAGCGAGCGCTGGCGGACCTGCGCGCGGACGGAGCGACGATTCGGGACGTGGAGCATGGCTGAGCTGCGCTAGGCCTGAGCGGCCCAGCCGCTCCAGCGCTCCACGTCGACGGCCAGCACCATCCCGACCGCCTGCTGCTGCGGGTATCGGTCGTGCAGCAGCGCCACGGCCGCCGCGGCTTCAGGGTCGACAGAGTCAAGCAGCCGCCCGGTACCGTCCGCGCGCGCCCACCACAGCCGATCCCACTGCTCCTCGTAGTGGTCGACGAGCAGGCTGACCCGCGGGTTCTCGGCGACGTTCGCCAGCCGCCGCAGCGCGGTCGTGCGCTTGGGCTTGGCGTCGACGACGCTGTAGATCACGTCCTGAGCCGAGCGCTCCGCGACCGCGAACACGATCGGCACGAGCTGCGGCCGGCCGTCGGCGCCCGCGGTCGCCAGCCGCGCGACCCGCGCCTGCGCGAACCGGCGGCGCGCCTCCTGGGGGCTCACGCCTCGCCGGTGACCTCGGCGATCGCCCGCTCCCATCGATCGAGCGCGGGCTCGACACCGGCGAGCGGGGCCGACGGCAGCCAGTGCGCGACGCGGCGCACGCCGGCGTCGATCGCCGCCTGGATCGCGTTGGGGTCGGCCGGGATGCCCATCAGGTCGACCGTCAGCGAGCGGTCGGCGCGGGAGCGAAGCTCGGGGATCCGGGCGAGCACGTTGTCGGCGTAGTTGGGGAACCAGCCGTCGCCGAACGACAGCACGCGGTCGAACACGGTCGGTCCGTTGCCGCCGACCAGCACCGGCGGATGGGGCTGCTGCTGGGGCTTGGGCCAGCACCAGATCCGGTCGAACGAGACGAACTCGCCCTCGTAGCTGGCCTCATCCTGCGTCCAGATCGCCTTCATCGCCTCGACGCTCTCATGCAGCAGCCGCATCCTGGTACGGGGATCGGTCCCATGGTTGGCCATCTCCTCGCGGTTCCAGCCGGCGCCGACGCCGAACTCGAACCGGCCCCCGGACAGGTGATCGATCGATGCCACCTCCTTGGCGGTGATGATCGGATCACGCTCGATCACGAGGCAGATCCCGCTGCCGACCCGCAGCCTGGAGGTCGCAAGCGCGGCGGCGGTCAGCGCCACGAACAGGTCGTAGGTCGCGGTGTACTTGCGCGGGATCGACCCGCCGCCGGGGTAGGGGCTGGTACGCGCCGCGGGGATGTGGGTGTGCTCGGCGAAGAACAGCGAGTCGTGTCCGCGCTGCTCGACCAGACGGGCGATCTCGCCCGGGCCGACGCCGTCATACGTGGGGAAGTAGCCGATTCCGAATTCCATGCGCGCGAGTCTATGAACGTCGGATCGAGGCGTTGGGTCGCCGCGGTGACCCTCCGCCGGGCTCAGCCATCGGGCCAGTCGGCGCCCTCGAGCGTCGCGCGCAACTCGATCTGCTCAAGCGCCAGATCGGTCCGGCGGTCCGCGACCATCGCCTCGAGCGCCTCGGCGATCGAGCCGGCCCACACGCGGCGCGTGACCGCGGGTTTGCCGGCCGCCTCGCGCAGCTCCACCCAGTCGAGCGCGACGCGTCCGGGCGGCGGATCCTCGTCGCCGGGCAGCGGTCCCTCGTACAACGTGATCTGGCAGCTCCAGCCGTGCGGGCACAGCTCGCTCATCATCGCCCGGGCATGTAACTCCGCGGCGGCCGAGGCGCGCCGGCGGCGGCGGCGCAGTCGCCAGCCGCGGAACGAGAGCAGGACCCGGCGGCGAGTGACCCGCACGGCCGGGATCAGCAGCAGCCCGAGGACCGCGCCGCCAAGGATCATCAGGATCGGCGCGATCAGGTTGCTGTGCTCAGCGTGATACGGGTGCTTGAGGAACTGAACCCACAGCAGGACCACGATCCCAAGGTACCCGGACTCGGCCGGTTTTGCACCCCCGCTCGCCGCCGCGGACGCGGCGTGCGACCAGCTCTACAGGAGCGGGTAAGGATCCCAGGCGGGCCCGGCCGGCGGCGCGGACTCGGCCAGGATCTGGGCCTCGATCAGGCCGTACGGCCGGTCCTCGACGCGGAAGATCTGGTTGGGGTTCTCCATCCCGAACGGCTCCAGATCGACGACGAAGTGGTGGCGGTTGGGCATCGACAGGCGCAGCTCGACGATGCTCGGATCCTGCTCGATCGCGCCCTTGGCCATCTCGTAGAGCGTCTGCTGCAGCGACCGGCTGTGCATCGCCGCGAACCGCTCCAGCATCACCGTCCGCGCCGCATCGAACGAGGCGCCCCAGTCCCGGTCGGTGCCGGCATGGCGCCAGCGGGCCGTGACCGCGGTCGACAGGATCCGCTCCTCGGTCGGCTCAAGCGTCGTGTACTTGTCCTCGATGTAGCCGGCGAACGCGGAGCCCGAGGTCTTGAGCACGATCAGGTTCTCCAGGCCCGAGACGACCCATTCGCCGGCAGCGTCGCAGACGACCGTGGCGGTGCGCAGCTCGGTCCCGACCTGGCGAAACGAATGCGGATGTGGCGCGCCGTCGACTTCGATCCGCTCCCACTGCGCGGACTCGATGTGCACCCGCGCGCGCGTGATCGGATCGAAGTCCGCGACGAAATGACGGCCCAGCCGCAGCGCGAACTGCTCGATCTCCCCCACCGGCGCCTGGGCGGCGAACGCGAACACCGTGTTCTTCTGGGTGTCGGTCGGCAGCACGTGGGCGTTGTCGCCGGTGATG
>Ga0302325_10003887_pt1 | contig 34846 bp, 42 predicted proteins | sample Palsa_T0_2_FD_201948 | JGI IMG/M metagenome (GOLD analysis project Ga0302325, IMG submission 201948) | Peat permafrost microbial communities from Stordalen Mire near Abisko, Sweden - Palsa_T0_2 | ecosystem: Environmental > Terrestrial > Soil > Palsa > Peat permafrost | place: Sweden: Abisko...
CGCTCGCTGCGAGTGCTCGACGGCGCGATCGCGCTGTTCGACTCGGTTGCCGGCGTCGAGCCGCAGTCCGAGACCGTCTGGCGGCAGGCCGACAAGTACCACGTGCCGCGGATCGCGTACATCAACAAGATGGACCGGATCGGCGCCGACTTCGACCGTGGCGTGCAGACGATGATCGATCGTCTCGGCGCGCATCCGGTGCCGATCCAGCTGCCGATCGGCGCCGAGTCGGACTTCCGCGGGATCGTCGACCTGGTCGAGAACAAGGCGATCCTCTACCTCGACGAGCTGGGCAAGGAGGTCGACGTCCGCGAGGTGCCGGAGGAGATCGCCGAAGAGGCCAATGCCGCCCGCGAGCATCTGCTCGAAGAGGTTTCGCACTATGACGACGGGCTGCTCGAGATGATCCTCGAGGAGCAGGAGGTTCCGCCTGCGCGCCTGCGGAAGGCGATCCGCGAGGCCACGCTGTCGGCCAAGCTGACCCCCGTCCTGTGCGGGTCGAGCTTCAAGAACAAGGGCGTGCAGCCGCTCCTCGACGCCGTGATCGACTACCTCCCAAGCCCGCTCGACGTGCCGCCCGTGGAGGGGCTCGAGCCAGACAGGTCCTCTGAGAACGGCGGCCGCCCGGCCGTGCGCCACGCTTCCGATGACGAGCCTTTCGCAGCGCTCGTGCACAAGATCATGGCCGACCCGTACGTCGGCAAGCTCACCTACTTCCGCGTCTACTCCGGCAGGCTGGCCGCGGGTTCTCGCGTGCTGAACGTGTCGACGGGGCGAACCGAGCGCATCGGCCGGATCCTGATGATGCACGCGAACGACCGCGAGGAGCTCCAAGAGGTCTACTCGGGCGACATCGCCGCCGGGGTCGGGATCAAGCAGGTCTCGACCGGTGACACGCTCGCCGCCCCCGACAGGCCGATCAAGCTCGAGACGATCGTGTTCCCCGAGCCGGTGATCAAGGTCGCGATCGAGCCGAAGACGAAGATCGACCAGGAGAAGATGTCGACCGCACTCGCGCGCCTCGCCGAGGAGGACCCGACGTTCCAGGTCCGCACCAACGAGGAGACCGGCCAGACCGAGATCTCCGGCATGGGCGAGCTCCACCTCGAGGTCCTCGTCGACCGGATGCTGCGCGAGTACAAGGTTGACGCCAACGTCGGCCGCCCGCAGGTCTCCTACCGGGAGACGATTCGGGGCACCGCCACCAAGGTCGAAGGCCGGTTCGTCCGCCAGACCGGCGGCTCGGGCCAGTATGGGATCGTCTATATCAACGTCGAGCCGGCGCCCGGTGAAGGCTTCGACTTCGTCAACAAGGTCAGGGGCGGCTCGATCCCCACCGAGTTCATCCCCGCGGTCGAGAAGGGCATCGAAGAGGCGATGGACAACGGTCCTCGCGCCGGATATCCGATGGTCGACGTCCGCGTCACGCTCACCGACGGCAAGTACCACGACACCGACTCCTCGGAGATTGCGTTCAAGATCGCCGGGTCGCTCGCCTTCAAGGCGGCGGCGGCGCGGGCCAAGCCCGTCCTGCTCGAGCCGGTGTTCGCGGTCGAGGTGGTCACGCCCGAGGAGTTCATGGGCGACGTGATCGGCGACCTGAACCGGCGCCGCGGCCACATGAAGGGAATGGAGCAGCGCGGAAACGCGCAGGTGATCACCGCGGACGTGCCGCTGGCGACGATGTTCGGCTACGCGACCGACCTGCGGTCCGGTACTCAGGGACGGGCGACCTACACGATGCAGTTCGACCGTTACGAAGAAGTTCCGGCTCATATCGCCGAGAAGGTTGTGGGAGAGCAGAACGCCGCTTAACCGCGACTGAGATAGATTTTCGAGGTTCGTGCCACGCACGGACCGCAATCAGCGAATTACGAAGGAGCACACCCAGTGGCGAAGGCCAAGTTTGAGCGCGACAAGACCCATGTGAACGTCGGCACCATCGGTCATATCGACCATGGCAAGACGACGCTTACGGCCGCGATCACCAAGGTGCTCAACGAGACATATGGTGGTACTGAGGTGCGGTCGTTCGAGTCGATCGACAACGCGCCCGAGGAGAAGGCGCGCGGGATCACGATCGCTACGTCGCACGTCGAGTACCAGACCGAGAAGCGTCATTACGCCCACGTCGACTGCCCGGGTCACGCGGACTACGTGAAGAACATGATCACCGGCGCCGCGCAGATGGACGGCGCGATCCTCGTCGTCTCGGCTGCCGACGGCGCGATGCCGCAGACCCGTGAGCACATCCTGCTCGCCCGTCAGGTCGGCGTGCCGTACATCGTCGTGTTCCTCAACAAGGCGGACATGGTCGACGATCCCGAGCTGCTCGAGCTCGTCGAGGTCGAGATCCGCGAGCTGCTGTCCGAATACGAGTTTCCGGGCGACGACATCCCGTTCGTGATCGGATCGGCGCTCAAGGCGCTCGAGGGCGACAAGGAGTACGAGGGAAAGATCCTCGAGCTCGCCGAGGCGCTCGATACTTACATCCCGGACCCGGTGCGCGAACTGGACAAGCCGTTCCTGATGCCGGTCGAGGACGTCTTCTCGATCACCGGCCGCGGCACCGTGGCGACCGGGCGGATCGAGCAGGGGATCATCAAGATCGGCGAGACCGTCGAGATCGTTGGCATCAAGCCCACCGTCACGACGGTCGTAACCGGCGTCGAGATGTTCAAGAAGAACCTCGATCAGGGCCAGGCGGGCGACAATGCCGGCTGCTTGCTTCGCGGCACCAAGCGCGAGGACATCGAGCGCGGCCAGGTGCTGTGCAAGCCGGGTTCGATCACTCCGCACACGCAGTACATGGCCGAGGTCTACGTCCTGAAGAAGGAGGAGGGCGGCCGCCACACGCCGTTCTTCACCGGCTATCGGCCACAGTTCTATTTCCGCACCACCGACGTCACCGGGGTAGCCAGGCTCCCCGAGGGCACCGAGATGGTGATGCCGGGCGACAACATCCAGATGGAGATCGAGCTGATCCAGCCGATCGCCATGGATCAGGGTCTCCGGTTCGCGATCCGAGAGGGCGGCCGTACGGTCGGCTCTGGAGTCGTGACTGAAGTCATCAAGTAACGGGCGCGGGGCGCTGGTACTCAGCCCCGCCGCCTGCGTCTTTCCGATCGACAGATACGACCATAGGGGCGGGGCCCGGAACCCGGGACTCGCCCTGAACACTGACAAGAATCAAGAGAGAAGCTGACTCGAACCCGTGGCAACGCTTGCCCAAAACAAAATCCGCATTCGCCTGAAGTCATACGACCACACGGCGATCGAAACGGCGGCGAAGGAGATCGTCGAGACCGCGACGCGCACCGGCGCGACCGTGTCCGGCCCCGTGCCCCTGCCCACGGAGAAGAACGTGTACTGCGTGATCCGCTCGCCGTTCAAGGACAAGGACTCGCGGGAGCACTTCGAGATCCGCACCCACAAGCGACTTATCGACATCCATCAGCCGACGCCGAAGACCGTCGACTCGCTCCAGCGACTCGACCATCTCCCGGCTGGCGTGGATATCGAGATCCGCCTGGCCTTGTAGGTATCGAGCATGGCCGCGATCCTCGCCAAGAAGCTCGGAATGACCCAGCGGTTCCTCGACGACGGTCGCGTCGAGCGCGTCACCGTGCTCGAGGCCGGACCGTGCCCGGTGACCGCTATCCGCTCCAAGGAGCGCGACGGCTATAACGCCGTGCAGCTCGCATTCGGGCCCTGCAAGGAGAAGGTGCTGACCAGAGCGCAGCTCGGGCACCTGAAGAAGGCCGATGCGTCCGCGCACCGGCACCTGGCCGAGTTCCGCGACGAGGCCGGGGAGCTGCTGATGGGCGAGACGGTCTCCGTCGAGGTGTTCGAGCCCGGCCAGAAGGTCAAGGTCTCCGGCACGTCCAAGGGCAAGGGCTTCCAGGGAACGATCAAGCGCCACAACTTCGCGAGCGGGCCGAAGTCCCACGGCTCGCACAACGTCCGCGCGCCGGGTTCGATCGGCGCGTCGGCGACACCGTCGCGCGTCTTCAAGGGCATGAAGGGCGCCGGACAGATGGGCGGCGGTCGCATAACCCAGCGTGGCCTGACGGTGGTCGAGGTGATCCCGGCACAGAACCTGCTGCTGTTGCGCGGAGCCGTGCCTGGTCCGCGCGGCGGGACGGTCGAGGTGCGGACCGATGGCTAGGACGGCGCCCAAGCTCGGCGGCGGCGACGTCACGCTCGACGCGACCGCGTTCGAGGCGACATTCAACATGCCGCTCGTTCATGAATCGGTGCGCGCGGAGCTCAACGCTCGCCGTCGCGGCACCGCCTCGACGCTGACCCGCGGTGAGGTCAGGGGCGGCGGCGCGAAGCCGTGGCGTCAGAAGGGCACCGGCCGCGCCCGCGCCGGCTCCTCCCGCTCTCCGATCTGGAAGGGCGGCGGAACCGTGTTCGGGCCGACGCCACGCGCCTACACCTTCAAGGTCAACCGCAAGGCGCGCCGGGCTGCACTGCGTGCGGCGCTGTCGCTGCATGCCGAGCGCGCATCGCTGGCGGTGTTCGACGCGGGTGCGTTCGCTACGCCCTCGACCAAGCGGGCGGCGACGCTGCTGGAAGACTGGGGCCAGGCGTTGCCGGCGCTGGTGCTGCTGACCGAGCCCGAGGCAGTCGCCGGCAAGTCGTTTCGCAACCTCACCCGCGTCGCGGTGATGCCCGTTGGCGACGCCGGCGTAGCCGACGTGATCGGCGCCCATTCGCTGCTGATCTCCGAAGCGGCGCTCGCCGAGCTCACTGCGCGGGCCGTTGGTAAGAGCGATGAAGAAGAGGAGGCCGGCGAGTAATGGACCCGACCCAGGTGATCATCCGTCCCGTCGTCTCTGAGAAGACCTTCGTGCTCGCCGAGGCAGGCAAGTACACCTTCCGCGTGCACGACAAGGCTCACAAGACGCAGATCCGTCAGGCAATCGAGCTGCTGTTCGACGTCAAGGTCGTCGAAGTGAGGACGGCGTCGGTCAAGAGCAAGCCGAAGCGACGCGGCCACACGTCTGGGCGCACGCGAGCATGGAAGAAGGCGATCGTCCAGGTAGGCGAGGGCGACACGATCCCGATCTTCCGTGGGTTGGAGGCACTTGAGTAATGGCCATTCGTAAGCCCAAGCCCACCAGCCCGGGCCGGCGTTTCGTCACCTATCCCGACTTCGCCGAGATCACCCGCGACCGCCCAGAGAAGTCGCTGACCGAGGGGCTCAAGAAGTCCGGCGGCCGCAACTCGAACGGACGCAAGACCTCCCGCCACCGCGGCGGCGGCGCCAAGCGCCTGTACAGGGTGATCGACTTCAAGCGTCGCAAGGACGGAATCCCGGCGCGGGTGGCGCAGATCGAGTACGACCCGAACCGCTCCGCCTACATCGCCCTGATCAACTACGTCGACGGCGAGAAGCGCTACATCCTGGCGCCCGCGCGCCTGCGCGTCGGTGCGATGGTCCAGTCGGGCCCGGACGCGGACATCCGTGTCGGCAACTGCCTGCCGCTGGCGAACATGCCGGCCGGCACCGTGGTCCACAACGTGGAGCTCACGCCCGGACGCGGCGGCCAGCTCGGCCGCTCCGCCGGGACGAGCATCCAGCTGCTGGCCAAGGACGGCGATCGCGCGACGCTGCGCCTGCCCTCGGGCGAGATGCGGCTGGTTCGAGCCGAATGCCGCGCGACCGTCGGCACGATCGGCAACGCCGACCACCAGAACGTCAAGATCGGCAAGGCGGGGCGCAAGCGCCACATGGGCGTCCGGCCCCAGACTCGAGGCACGGCGATGAACCCGGTCGACCACCCGCACGGCGGCGGCGAAGGATCGACGACGGCCGGGCGCCACCCCGTGACTCCGTGGGGCGTGCCCACGCTCGGCTACCGCACGCGCAAAAAGGGCAAAGATTCCGACCGCTACATCGTCCGTGGACGCAAACGAGGTAAGAAGCGATGAGCCGATCAAGCAAGAAAGGTCCGTTCGTCCAAGAGCGGCTGATGACCCGGATCGAGGCGATGAACTCGTCGGGCGAGAAGCGCATGATCAAGACCTGGTCGCGCACCTCGACGATCTTCCCCGACATGGTCGGACACACGATCGCCGTTCACGACGGACGCCGGCACATTCCCGTCTTCATCAGCGAGTCGATGGTCGGGCACAAGCTCGGAGAGTTCGCGCCGACGCGGCTCTATCGCGGGCATACCTCCACAGGTAAGCGGCGATGACGCCAGAAGACGACACGCCTGAGAAGCCGAAGCGGCGTCGCCGCGTTCTGCGGCGGAAGACCGCAGCCGAGGAGGCCGCTGAGGTGGCGGCCTCCGGGGCCGCGCCGTCGTCCGACCAGGACTCAGACGCGGCGACCTCGGAGGCCGTGCCGTCATCCGAGACCGGGGCTACGCAATCGGTCTCGGACGACGACACGAACCCCGAGGTCGCCCCCCCGGCGTCCGGCGTCGGCGACGCGACCCGCGAGGTCGAGCCCCAGGCGTCTGATGCCGGCGATTCAGCCGATGAGGTCGAGCCCCCCGCTTCGGAGGAGCCGGCCGCGCCTATGGCTGAGGAAGCGGAGGAGCCCGTAGCCGCCGCCGAGCCGGAGCCCGAGGCCGCCGAGCCGGAGCCTGAGGCCGCCGAGCCCGAGGCCGCCGCCAAGCCCGCGCCCGCCGCGAAGACCGAGGCCGCCGCCGAGCCGAAGGCGCCGCGGAGTCGGCGGCTGGGGCGCCGTGAGGCGCCGGAGCCGCCGGCCGCGCCGAAGCCCGCGCCGCGGCGGCCCAAGCGTGACCCGAGTCTCCCGCCGCCAGTGGTTCGCGCTTACGCCAGGAACGTGCATTCCTCGCCGCGCAAGGCTCGCCTGGTGTGCGATCACATCCGCGGCAAGAGCGTCGAGGAGGCGCGCGCGATCCTCGCGCACACGACGCGCGGGGTGGCCAAGGACTGGACCAAGCTGCTCGAGTCCGCGGTCGCCAACGCCGAGCACAATCACGAGCTGGTGGGCGAGGACCTGTACATCAAGGTGGTCAAGGCTGACGACGGTCCGACGCTCAAGCGCTACCGTCCGAGGGCAATGGGACGCGCGACCAAGATTCGCAAGCGCACCAGCCACCTGACGATCCTGCTCACACCAAAGGAATAATCGAACACTCCATGGGTCAGAAAGTCCATCCCGAGTCGCTCCGTGTGGGTTACATCCACGACTGGAAGTCGAACTGGTTCAACGAGAAGAACTTCGCCGACTTCTTGCACGAGGACGTGCTCATTCGCCGGCACATCATTGGCCGCCTCTCGCACGCGGGCCTCTCGGACATCACGATCCGCAAGAACGCGACCGAGGTCGAGGTCAACATCAACACCGCGCGGCCCGGGATCGTCATCGGTAAGTCTGGCTCCGAGGTCGACCAGCTGAGGCGCGACCTGCACCGGATCACAGGCAAGCAGGTCAAGGTCAACATCCTCGAGATCAAGCGCCCCGAGCTCGATGCCCGGCTGGTGGCGCAATCGATCGCCGAGCAGCTGCAGAATCGAGTCGCGTTCCGCCGGGCGATGAAGCGCGCATTGACGAGCGCGATCCGCTCAGGCGCCAAGGGCGTGCGGGTCCAGGTGTCCGGACGCCTCGGCGGCGCCGAGATGGCGCGCACGGAGGGCTACTCGGACGGCCGCGTACCGCTGCATACGCTGCGCGCCGACATCGACTACGGCTTTCACGAGGCCCGCACGACTTTCGGCCGGATCGGCGTCAAGTGCTGGATCAACAAGGGCGAGATCATGCCCGAGGGCTACACCGGCGCCGACCTCACGATCATGGACGAGCCCGCGTCTCAGGCACCCGAGCGCGGCGGTCGCCGCCCCGAGCGTGATGGGCGCGGTGGCGGTGCCGGTGGCCGTGGCGCCGGCGGCGGTGCTGGTGGTCGCGGCGGTGCCGGTGGCCGTGGCGGCGGTGCCGGTGGCCCGGGAGGAGCAGGCGGTCGCGGTGGACGCGGCGGCGGCGCCGGCGGGCCCGGCGGGCCCGGCGGTCGTCCGGGTGGTCGTGGTGGCGGTCCAGGCGGCCCGGGTCGCAGTGGCGGCGGTCCCGGCGGCCCCAGCCGTGGCGGCGGCGGCTCAGGCGGTCCCGGCCGTGGCGGGTCCGGTGGCCCGGGTCGCGGCGGTCCGGGTCGTGGCGGCGGCGGTTCTGGTGGTCCCGGCCGTGGCCCTGGCGGCCCCGGTGGTCGCAGCGGCTCCGGCGGCGGCACCGGCGGACCCCGCGGTGGCGGCGGAGGAGGACGCTGATGCTTGCTCCCAAGCGCGTAAAGCACCGGAAGGTGCACCGCGGTCGCCGGCGCGGCATCTCTCGCGGCCAGGTGACCGTCCAGTTCGGCGAGTACGGACTGAAGGCGCTCGACAACGGCTGGCTCACCAACCGTCAGATCGAGGCTGCCCGAATTGCGATGACGCGCAAGATCAAGCGCGGCGGCAAGGTGTGGATCAACGTCTATCCCGACAAGCCCTACACGAAGAAGCCCGCCGAGACGCGGATGGGCTCCGGCAAGGGCTCGCCCGAGGGATGGGTCGCCGTGGTCAAGCCGGGTCGAGTGATGTTCGAGCTCGCCGGTGTGCCAGAGCCGCTTGCCCGCGACGCGATGCGCCTCGCCGGCCACAAGCTGCCCGTGCGGACCAAGTTCGTGATGCGGGAGGACGGATGACCGCCTCCGAGCTCCGTGACATGGAAGACGCCGAGCTGCGCGAGCACCTCGTGACGGCGCGCCGCGAGCTGTTCGGGCTGCGCTTCCAGCACGCGACCGGCGAACTCGACAACACCTCAGGCCTCGGCCGTGCGCGACGCGAGATCGCACGCGCGCTGACCATCGCCCGCGAGCGCGGGATCGACGGTCTCGGCTGGGCCACTACCACTGCGAACGAAGCGACTGACACCGATGGCTGACGAGACAGACACCACTGACGTGCAAAGCGCTCCCGCCGCGGCGAAACCCGCGCCCGAGGAGATCCTGACCCCGAAGGAGCGGCGCTCCCGGATGCGCGCCCGCAAGGCCGCCAAGCTGCCCGCGGGTAGAGCGCTGAGCCCCGAGCAACGACACGCCGAGCGCGTCGCGCGGCGGGCGCAGAAGGCGTCCGAGCGGCGACACGGCCGGCTTCGGGCGCGGGAGAAGGCGAAGGCGAGCGACGTAACCTCGGCCGCGACCCCGGCGCGCGAGCACGTGCAGGGCAAGCAGAAGTCGCGCCTCGGCGTCGTCGTCTCCGATCGCGCCGCGAAGACGATCACCGTGCGGATCGACGTAGCCCATCGTCACCGCCGCTACGACAAGGTGGTCCGTACCTCGATGACTCTTCACGCCCACGACGAGCGCGACGAAGCCCACATCGGCGACACCGTGCTGGTTCGGGAATCCCGTCCGCTATCACGGACCAAGCGCTGGCGCCTGATCGAGATCCTGGAGCGAGCACGGTGATCCAGAACGAGACACGACTCCGGGTCGCCGACAACACCGGCGCTCGCGAGATCCTCTGTATCCGCGTGCGTGGCGGCTCGCGCCGGCGCTACGCCGGCGTCGGCGACGTGATCGTCGCGACCGTCAAGCAGGCCACGCCGCAGGGCTCGGTCAAGAAGGGCGAGGTCGTGACCGCCGTCGTGGTCCGGACGAAGAAGTCCTACGGGCGCGAGGACGGCACCTACATTGGCTTCGACGAGAACGCCGCGGTGCTGATCGACGCCCAGAACAACCCTCGCGGGACGCGCATCTTTGGTCCCGTGGCGCGCGAGTTGCGCGAACGCAACTTCATGAAGATCGTCTCGCTCGCTCCCGAGGTACTTTAGTTATGCCCGCCCGGATCAAGCGCGACGATGAGGTAGTCGTGATCGGAGGCAAGGACCGCGGCAAGCGGGGCAAGGTCCTGCGCGTCGAGCCGAAGAAGGACCGCCTGTTCGTCGAGGGACTCAACATCGTCAAGCGCCATCAGCGTCCGCAGCAGGTCGCCGGCGCCCAGCGCGCCGCGCAGGTGGGTGGCGTGATCGAGAAAGAGGGTCCGATCCACCTCTCGAACGTGATGCTGGTGGACCCCTCCGACGGGAAGCCGACGCGGGTCGGGTACGAGATCCATGAGGGCAAGCGCTACCGGGTCGCGAAGCGCAGCAAGAACAGGATCGACTGATGCCGGCAAGACTGAAGACCCGCTACCTCGAGGAGATCCAGCCGGCGCTCATAGAGCGCTTTGGCTACGCGACGCCGATGCAGGCGCCGCGGATCAAGAAGGTGACCGTGAACATGGGTGTGGGCGACGCCAAGCAGGACTCGAAGATGCTCGAGGCGGCCACCCAGCAGCTCGCGACGATCACCGGCCAGAAGCCGAATGTACGCCGCGCGCGCAAGTCGATCGCCCAGTTCAAGGTGCGCGAGGGGATGCCGGTCGGCGTCGCCGTGACGCTCCGCGGGGAGCGCTCATACGAATTCCTCGATCGCCTGATGTCGATCGCGATCCCCAGGATCCGCGACTTCCGCGGTCTCAACCCGCGCTCGTTCGACGGTCGCGGCAACTACTCGATCGGCGTCCGCGAGCAGATCATCTTCCCCGAGGTCGACTACGACGCGGTCGACCAGGTTCGTGGTATGGACATCACGATCACGACGAGCGCCGCGAGCGACGAGGAGTCCTTCGCGCTGCTCGAGGCAATGGGGATGCCATTCTCGAAGGAAGGCCGCCCGGCGGCCACGACCACAAAGAACTAAGGACTACATGGCGAAGACTTCACAGCGCGTGCGCCAACAGCGGCCACCGAAATATCCGACCCGGGGATACACCCGCTGCCGGCGTTGCGGCCGTGCGCGCGCGGTGTACCGCAAGTTCGGCGTCTGCCGGATCTGCTTGCGCGAGCTCGCGCACAACGGATACATCCCGGGAATGACCAAGAGCTCGTGGTGACCAGATGTCGATGACCGATCCAGTCTCGGACTTCCTCACGCGCCTGCGCAATGCCGCCCAAGCGCAGCACGAGCACGTGATCATGCCCTCGTCGAAGCTCAAGCGCGAGCTCGCACGGATTCTCGTCGAGCAGGGCTACATCACGGGCTACGAGGTTGCGCCGCCGAGCGCGGGCAATCCAGGCGAGAGCATCACCGTGACGCTCAAGTACACCGACGACCGCAAGCCCGTGATCTCGGGCTTACGTCGCATCTCGCGGCCCGGCCGCCGTGCCTACGTCGATCACGAGCACATTCCGCGGGTCCAGGGAGGCATGGGCACCGCCATCATCTCGACCTCGTCCGGCGTGATGACCGGCCACGAGGCACGCCTTCACGGCGTCGGCGGCGAAGTCGTCGCTACCGTCTGGTGAGCCATGTCGCGTATCGGTAGACAGCCAATTCCCGTCCCCGCGGGCGTGACGATCGCGATTGAGCCCGACCGGGTGACGGTCAACGGTCCCAAGGGCGAGCTGTTCGAGCGCATCCACCGCGACATCAACGTCGAGCGCGTGGGTGATGAGCTCCTCGTCACGCGGCCGACCGATCGCGGTCAGCACCGGGCACTCCATGGGCTGACGCGCTCGCTCGTCGCGAACATGGTCGAGGGCGTCACCAACGGGTTCGAGAAGCGCCTGGAGATCCAGGGCGTCGGTTATCGCGCCCACCTTCGCGGCCGCGACCTCGAGCTCGCGCTCGGCTACTCGCATCCGGTGCCGGTGAAGGCGCCAGAGGGGATTGAGTTCGAAGTGCCGCTGCCGACGCGGATCGTCGTCCGGGGCGCTTCCAAGCAGCAGGTCGGCGAGATCGCCGCCTATATCCGCAAGCAGCGCAAGCCCGAGCCGTACAAGGGCAAGGGGATCCGCTACGAGGGCGAGTACGTCGCCAGGAAGGTGGGCAAGCGCGCATGACAGTTCAATCGCCGCCCCAGCGACGCCTGCGTCGCCGCCGACGCGTCCGCGCCAAGGTGCACGGCAGCGCACAGCGCCCGCGGATCTCGGTCTTCCGCTCGAACCGCGGCATCTTCGCGCAGTTGATCGACGACGATGCCGGGCGTACCATCGCGGCCGTCAACTGGACCGAGCCAGAGCTTCGCGACCTCGGCGCGATGGAACAGGCCCGACGCGCGGGCGAGCTGCTCGCCGAGCGAGGCAAGGCGGCCGGTATCGAAAGCGCCGTGTTCGACCGCGGCGGCTACCAGTACCACGGACGCGTGCAGGCGCTCGCCGACGGCGCCCGCGGCGGCGGCCTCAGCTTCTAACAATCCAACTCGGTTACCCTGAAAGCCAGATGCTCCCTCCCGATCGTTCAGTCTCATCCGCCGGACTCGACCTGCAAGAGCGCGTGGTCGAGATCAACCGCGTCGCCAAGGTGGTGAAAGGCGGTCGCCGGTTCTCCTTCACCGCGCTTGTCGTCGTCGGCGACGAGCGCGACGTCGTCGGCGTCGGCTACGGCAAGGCGAACGAGGTCCCCGTCGCGATCCAGAAGGGGGTCGAGCGGGCGAAGAAGAATCTCTACCGAGTTCCCAAGCACGGGTCGACGATCACCCACCAGACGACGGGCGTCTTCGGCGCCGGACGGGTGCTTCTGAAGCCCGCCTCGCCCGGTACCGGCGTGATCGCCGGGGGCGGCGTCCGCGCAGTGCTCGAGCTGGCAGGGATCACCGACATCCTCTCCAAGAGCCTCGGCTCGCAGAATCCGATCAACCTGGTCAAGGCGACGATGGCTGGGTTGGAGTCGCTGCGGACGCCCCTGGAGGTGGCAAAGCTTCGGGGTCTTACCGTCAACCAGGTACTTGGGCTCTCTGAGCGTGTGTCGGGAAACGAGACGCCATTGGAGACCAGGACTACGCAATTGGTCTCCAATGGCGGCTCGACCCCCGCTGATACCTCGGAGGCTCCGCCCGCTGGTGTGGGCGAGCCCGAGCCGGCTGCCGTGGAGCCGGCTGTGGAATCCGCTCCCGAGAGCACTGTCGAGCCGGAGACGGATCCGGTGCTCGCCGCGGAGCCGAACACGACCGAATAATGAGCTCGCTTCGCATCACTCAGCGGAAGTCTCGGAATGGCTGCGATAAGAAGCAGCTCGCGACGCTGCGGTCGTTGGGGCTTCGGCGGATCGGGCATTCGGTTGAGCATGCGGACTCGCCGACGATCCGGGGGATGCTGCATAAGGTGCGGCATCTCGTCGAGGTCGAGGAGGCATCGTGAGCGAGCCTGCCGAGAAGGAAGAGTGGATCGGGCTGCACAGCCTGAAGCCGGCGCCGGGTAGCCGCCGCCCGCGCAAGCGCGTGGGGCGGGGCGAAGGCTCGGGCACGGGCAAGACGTCGGGTCGCGGCCAGAAGGGCTATGGATCGCGCTCGGGCGCCAAGGACAGGGCGCGCTTCGAGGGCGGCCAGAACCCGATCCACATGCGGATGCGCAAGCTGCGCGGGCCGCACATGAAGAAGTCGATGCCGTTCGAGCCGTTCCGGACGCACACGCAGGCGGTCAACCTGCTGGACCTCGAGGCGCGGTTCGAGGCCGGCGCGTCGGTGACGCTCGAAGCGATGACGGCCAAGGGGCTCGCGACGCGCAAGGGCATCCCGGTCAAGGTCCTCGCCAAGGGCGAGCTGACCAAGGCACTCACCGTGCACGCGCACGGGTTCAGCGGCGCCGCGCGGATCCAGATCGAAGCAGCCGGCGGCACCTGCCGGCTGATCGAAGGATCGTGACGCAGGCGACGCGATGATTAGCACGATCCTCAGCGCGTTCAGGGTTCACGAGATCCGCAAGAAGCTGCTGTTCACGGCGGCGGTGCTCGCGCTGTACCGCCTCGGGACCTTCATCCCCGCCCCGGGGATCAATACCTCCGCGGTCGCAGCGATCTCGAAGCAGAGCAGCGGCAACAGCATCCTCGGATTGCTCAACCTGTTCTCGGGCGGCGGCCTCGGCCGGATCGCGATCTTCGCCCTGGGCATCATGCCCTACATCACTGCGTCGATCATCCTCCAGCTCCTCCAGGTGGTGGTCCCGTCGCTGGAGAAGCTCTCCAAGGAGGGTGAGGTCGGGCAGGCGCGGATCACCCAGTACACGCGCTACCTGACGGTCGGGCTCGCATTCGCCCAGTCGATCGGCTACGTGTTCCTGTTCCGCAGCTTCCAGCAGTCGGCGGGAGTGCCGCTGATCACCAACTTCACGCTCGCCAAGGTCTTCCTGATCGTGATCTCGCTGACCGCGGGGACGATCCTGCTGATGTGGATGGGCGAGCTCGTCACTCAGCACGGGATCGGCAACGGGATCTCGCTCCTGATCTTCGCCAGCATCGTCGCGCGGATCCCGCACGGCCTCCAGTCCTGGTGGACCAACCCTGACCAGGTCTTCAAGGTGATGATGCCGTTCCTGGCGATCGGAGTCGTTGCCGCGATCGTGTTCGTTCAAGAGGGCCAGCGCCGAATCCCTGTTCAATACGCCAAGCGCGTGATCGGCCGCCGGATGACGCAGGGCGGCCAGACCTACCTGCCGCTCCGCGTCAACATGGCCGGCGTCATCCCAGTCATCTTCGCCGCCAGCATCATGGCGATCCCGCCGACGGTGGGACAGCTGCTCGGCCAGAACAAGACGAACAACTTCTTCCAAGGCGTCGCGAACTTCTTCAACCCCCAGGGCTGGCATTACGTCCTCGGCGAGAGCATCTTCATCATCGTCTTCACCTACTTCTACACGGCGGTCACGTTCAACCCCGTAGACCAGGCGGACAACCTGAAGAAGTACGGAGGCTTCATCCCGGGGGTTCGGCCAGGCCGTCCCACGGCCGAGTTCCTCGACCGCATCCTTGCCCGCCTGACGTTCCCGGGCGCGCTCTTCCTCGCTGCCGTCGCGGCGCTGCCGACGATCCTAATCGACCAGACGAGCGCAAACTTCTTCTTCGGCGGGACTGCGATCCTGATCGTGATCGGCGTCGCTCTCGACACGATGAAGCAGCTCGAGGCGCAGCTGATGATGCGCAACTACGAGGGCTTCTTAAAGTAGCCGGGCGCGAGGCCCGGCTCGTCACTACTCGCCGCCCAACGATGTCAAGCCTTCCCGACGCCACAACGCAGGCTCTTTCTCCGCTTTCCGCGGATGCGACAAGCCTGGTTCCTGAGTCGCCAGAGCCGCAGACCGTGGCCGGCCAGCTGAAGTCGGTTGCCGGCCTCCTGGCCCTCGTTGCCGGCATGATCACGATCGTCGTGGTCCTCGTCGTGGCCGAGATCGCCGGCGTCAGCTCACAGCAGTTCACCACCCTCGCGACGTCCGCAATCGGAGTGGTCGGCGCCGGTGTCGGTGCGTACTTCGGCGTCAAGGTCGGCTCCGACGGAACCGCCAGGGCGGTGCAGGGCCAGCGCGAGGAGGCCGCCCATGCACAGGTGTTCGCGGCCCATCTAGACCCAAGTCACGCCGCGGCTGCGCTGCACAACGCGTTTCCTCACGCGATCCCCGCGCCGCCGGCCGAACCGAATTACACTCCATCCTGAGGCCCGGCGCGGGCGCGCGCCCGGTAGAGTGGGAACCTCGTGTCCGAGCTGAATCTGATCCTCTTTGGCCCGCCGGGCGCCGGTAAGGGAACGCAGGCCGACAGGCTTCGCAGCGACTTCCGGTTGCCCTTCATCTCGACCGGCGACATGCTCCGCGACAACGTCAAGGAGGGCACCGAACTCGGCAAGGAGGCACAGAAGTACATGGAGGCCGGTGAGCTCGTGCCCGACGACCTGATCGTCGCGATGGCGGCCGAGCGGCTCGCCGCGGACGACGCGAAGGACGGGTTCATCCTCGACGGCTTTCCGCGCACGCTCGAGCAGGGTAAGGCGCTCGACGAGCAGCTCTCCGCCCACGGCCGGCGCGTCACCGCCGCGCTCCTGATCGACGTTCCCGACGACGAGGTGGTGCGCCGCATCTCCGGCCGCCGGGTATGTGTCAAGTCCGGACACAACTATCACGTCGATTTCGACCCCCCCAAGCGGGAGGGCGTCTGCGACCAGGACGGCTCCCGGCTGATTCAGCGCGACGACGACAAGCCCGACGTCGTCGAGAATCGCTTGCGCGTCTACCATGATCAGACGGAGCCGCTGATCGGCTACTACGATGAGCGGGGTCTGATGCGCCGCATCGACGGTACGCGGAGCCCGGCCGACGTCCACGACCACATCCGTGCCGTGATCGCGACCCTCCGAATGGAGGATGACGTCTGACCCCCCCAGCCTCCGATCGAACTCTTACCAGCACCGCTTACCACGCAGTGATAATCAAGAAGAACCGAGACGAGATCGAGCAGATGGCTGCCGCAGGGGCCATCTTGGTCAAGACCCTGAACCTTGTGGCGTCGAAGGTCCGGCCCGGGGTGACGACGGCCGAGCTAGACACGGCGGCGGAGAGGTTCATCCGCTCGCAGGGCGCCGAGCCCGCATTCAAGGGCTACCGCGGATTCCCCGGCTCCATCTGCGCCTCCCCCAACTCGATGATCGTGCACGGGATCCCGGGCCCGTACCGGCTTGCCCGGGGCGACATTCTCTCCGTCGACGTCGGGGTAGTGCTCGACGGCTGGGTCGCGGACGCGGCGCGCACCTTCGCCGTCGGGCCTGTGACCCCGGTTGCCCGCAAGCTGCTGAGCGCGACCGAGGAGTCGCTGTTCCTTGCGGTCGAGCAGTGCCGCGCCGGGAACCGGCTGGGCGACGTCTCGAATGCCGTCCAGACTCATGTCGAGGCGGCAGGATTCTCGATCGTGCGCACGCTCGTCGGGCACGGCATCGGCCGCAGCATGCACGAGGATCCGCAGATCCCGAACTACGGCAAGCCCGGCAGTGGCATACCGCTCGAGGTGGGGATGGTCCTGGCCGTCGAGCCGATGGTCACCGCCGGACGTCACGTCGTCCGGATGGGGGACGACCACTGGGCGATCTACTCTCAGGATGGCTCGCTGGCCGCTCACTTCGAGTTCACCGTCGCGATCACGCCAGACGGACCGCGCGTGCTGACCCCGTGGCACGAGACGAGCAACGATCGCGCGGCGGCGTAGCTAAGACGACGCTGCTAATATCTGCCGTTGCGCTCGCGGCGTAGGCCGTATCACGCTGCGTGGTGCTCCCCAGCGCGGTAGCGGCGGCCCTGGCGGTCGCCAGAGCCGACGCAGGCCGGAACCACGAACTAGAGGACTTGAAGTGAAGGTACGACCGTCGGTCAAGCCCATGTGCGAGAAGTGCAAAGTCATCCGCCGTAACGGGCGGGTGCTCGTGATCTGCCCGAACCCGCGTCACAAGCAGCGGCAGGGCTGATGGCACGTATCTCCGGGGTCAACATCCCACTCAACAAGCGCGTCGAGATCGGTCTCACGTACATCTACGGAATCGGTCGCCCGACGGCGGGCAAGCTGCTCAAAGAGGTCGGCGTGGACCCCGACACTTACGTGCGCCAGCTGACCGACGACGAGATCGTCAAGCTCCGCGACGCGATCGATCAATCGCTTACGGTCGAGGGCGACCTGCGCCGCGAGCGCTCACAGAACATCAAGCGCCTGCAGGAGATCGGCTGCTACCGGGGGATGCGCCACCGGCGTGGTCTACCCGTCCGGGGCCAGAACACGAAGACCAACGCGCGCACCCGCAAGGGCCCCAAGCGCATGCAGGTCGCCGGCAAGAAGCGCGCGGGTAAGAAGTGAGTCCAGCCCCGAAGAGGCCGCAGCGCGGTCGCCGCCGCGTTCGCAAGAACATTCCCGTCGGTCAGGCGCATATCAAGACTTCGTTCAACAACACGATCGTCTCGCTCACCGACCGCGAAGGCAACGTGATCGCATGGGAGTCCGCCGGCGGCGCCGGCTTCAAGGGCTCGCGCAAGTCGACTCCGTTCGCCGCTCAGGTCACCGCCGACGCTGCCGCCCGCAAGGGCATCGAGCACGGTCTGCAGAAGGTCGAGGTGTTCGTGAAGGGCCCCGGATCGGGCCGCGAGACAGCAATCCGCTCGCTTCAGGCGGCTGGGCTTGAAGTGACGATCGTCCGGGATGTGACGCCGCAGGCGCACAACGGCTGCCGCCCCCGCAAGCGGCGGCGGGTATAGGGGGAGGCTCCGATGGCACGTGACACAACTCCGCAATGTAAGCAATGCCGCCGTGAGGGACAGAAGCTGTTTCTCAAGGGCGAGCGCTGCCTGACCGACAAGTGTGGCGTCGAGCGCCGCGGCTACCCGCCCGGCGAGCACGGGCGTGGACGCCAGCGCCAGAGCGAGTATCGCGTCCAGCTGCGCGAGAAGCAGAAGGCCAGGCGTTATTACGGCGTGCTCGAGAAGCAGTTCCGGATTTACTACGAGAAGGCGAGCCGCCAAGCGGGCGTGACCGGAGAGAACCTGCTGCGGATGCTCGAGTGCCGCTTCGACAACGTGCTCGTCCGGCTCGGGTTCGCGGCTTCGCGGCGCCAGGCGCGCCAGCTGATCCTCCACGGCCACTGGACCGTCAACGGCCGGCGCGTGAACATCCCCAGCTACCAGCTGCGCGATGGCGACGTGATCGCGATCCATGCGCGATCGACCGCAACACAGGTGATCCGGGACGCCACCGAGCTGACGGGCCAAGTCCCGGCCTGGCTCCAGGCGGACCACGATTCCCTTACGGCGAAGGTGCTGCGCAAGCCGGAGCGGCGAGAGATCGCCGCCCCCGTGCAAGAGCAGCTCATCGTCGAGTTTTACTCGAAGTGACACTTTTGACAGCCGCCGGGCCTGGCTTTAGCCGGCGGCGTCTGGCCAGCCGCCGGGGCGGCGGCGAGAACCCACGACGTTAGGACCCTGATGCTCGACTTCCAAGTCCCCCGAATCTCAAGTGAAGCGGTCGAGGAGAACCGCGGCTCGTTCACGATCGAGCCGCTCGACCGGGGATTCGGCTACACATTTGGCAACTCTCTGCGGCGTGTACTGCTCTCGTCGCTGGCCGGTGCCGCCGTCACGAGCGTCAGGATCGAGGGTGTCGCGCACGAGTTCTCGACGATCCGCGGGGTCAAGGAGGACGTCACGGACATTGTGCTGAACTTGAAGGGGATTGTGTGCCGGATGCATTCCGACGCGACGGAGATCGAGGCGCCGCTTGTGGTCACCGGACCCGGCGAGATCTCGGCGAAGGACATCGACCTTCCCTCCGGCGTCGAGATCCTCAACCCCGATGCGCACATCGCCACGCTCGAGCGCAAGACCAAGCTCGAGGTCTACCTGACGATCGGGCGCGGACGCGGGTACCGGCCGGCCGAGGAGAACAAGTCGCCCGATCAGCCGATCGGCGTGATTCCGATCGACTCGATCTTCTCGCCTGTGCGCCGCGTCGCGTACAACGTCGAGCAGGCCCGCGTCGGCCAGAAGACCGACTTCGACAAGCTGACCCTCGACATCGAGACCGACGGCTCGATCGATCCCCACGCGGCGCTCCGCGAAGCGGCGGAGATCCTGATCTCGCAGCTCGCGATCTTCACCGACGCCGACCGCGTGGTGGAGCTTCGCGAGGCGGGCGCACCGGCGCTTGAGCCCGTTCTCGTCGGCGGGAACGGCCCGTTCGCGGGCCAGAGCCGGCCCGCCAACGTGATGGACGACATCCTGATCGAGGAGCTCGAGCTAGGGGTCCGCTCCTACAACTGCCTGAAGCGCGCCGGCATCCAGACGGTTGGGGATCTGATCTCGAAGACCGAGAGTGAGCTGAACGCGATTCCGAACTTCGGCAAGAAGTCGATCGACGAGGTAATCGAGACCCTCCACGCACGCGGACTCTCGCTGCGCCAAGATTAGGGATGAGATGCGCCACCAGCGGAACCGCTACCAACTGAGCCGCAGCTCCTCGCACCGCAAGGCGCTGCTGATGAACCTCTGCAAGGAGATCATCGACCACGAGAAGATCGAGACCACCGAGACTAAGGCGAAGGCCGTCAAGCCCGAGGTCGAGAAGCTGATCACGCTCGCCAAGCGGGGTGATCTGCACGCCCGCCGGCAGGCGCTCTCGACCCTCGGCCAGGACAAGTTCGTCGTGCACAAGCTGTTCGAGGAGATCGCGCCCCGCTACGTGGCCAGGTCGGGTGGCTACACCCGGATCCTCAAGCTGGGCCCGCGCCGCTCGGACTCGACCGAGATGGTGCTGCTCGAGCTGGTCTAGGGCGCCGGCGGGATGCCGGACCCCGCCCGCCCGAAGCCCGACCCGGTAACGAAGCTCGTCCTCGAGTACGACGGCACCGAGTTCGCAGGCTGGGCGCGTCAACACGGCGCGCGAACCGTCGAGGACGAGGTTGAGCGTGCGCTGGCGGTCGTCCTGCGGCGCGAGTCCGTACCGCTGACTGTTGCCGGTCGTACCGACCGCGGCGTCCATGCTTGGGGGCAGGTCGCGAGCTACGAGGGCGAGCCCGGCAAAATTCTCAGCCTGGCCGCGGTGCTCCCCGATGACGTCTCGGTGCTCGCTTGGGAGGCGGCGCCCCCCGGCTTCGATGCGCGGCGCGACGCCACCTGCAGGATCTACTGCTACCGGGTGCTCGCCCGCCCGACCCGCAGCGCCCATGAGCGCGGCCGGGCGCTCCATTGGCCGCACCGCGTCGACCGCGATGCGCTCGATGCCTGCGCCGCGACGCTCGCCGGCAGCCACGACTTCACAGCCTTCACGCCGACCGAGACCAAGCACGTCCGCTTCCAGCGCGACGTCCTCGCCGCTTCGTGGCGCCCGTGCGGCGCCGACGTACTCGAGTTCTGGATCGCGGCCGACGCGTTCATGCGGCAGATGAATCGGGTGCTCGTCGGGACGATGCTCGAAGTCGCGCGCGGGCGTCGCACGGTCGAGGACTTCGCTGCCTTGCTCGACGGGCGCCAGCGCTCGGACGCGGGCCCGACAGCGCCGCCACACGGGCTCTACCTGGCAAGCGTCGCGTATGACGGGACGTGTGTGCTCGGCGGCGAGGAGTACGCTTCGCGCGGGTTGGGCTCTTATCCTGAGCACGGAGGTGGGAGGAACGGTGGGCTGCGCTAGGCACGCTCCTAGGCAGGCGCTGATACTGGGGACGCTGGCGCTCGCCTCCGCAATTTGGGCGAGTCCCGCTCTATCCGCTCCTACCGTGTCGCCGCCGACGGTCGAGGTGAGCTCGCCCGAGAGCGCGACGGTGACGGCAACGATCGACGACGACCTCAGCGCAACGCATTCTCGACGATCGACCAGCTGACGGTTCAGGCGGGCGGGGCGCTCTCCTATACGTACTCGCTTCCGCCGTCGATGTTCGCCATCGACCGGAACACGCTCTTCCGCGTCGAGTTAGCCGGAACCCCCGGGCCGAACCCGTTGAATATCAGCTACCAGACTCGCGAGCCCAGCTTCAGCGAGCCGGTCCGCGTCTACGTTCTGCCGGCCGTCTACCTGCTCGTCTCGCCGAAGACCACGTTGGTTCCGTCGCCCACGATCCCGGGGCTGCGGGTCCAGAAATTCTCTCACCGCGATTTCACGCTTCACCTGGAGCTCGTGAGTCCGCCGCTCCGCCACTATCACGGCCAGCGCGCCTACGTTTACGAGGCGGTCGGCCGTGGGCGGACATTTCACAGGATCGCCGCCATGCGTACGAGGTCGACCGATGCCAGCGTCACGATCGACCACCCCGGGCTCCGTCGCAGAGGCGCTCATTTCATGATTTGCGTGCGCAGGCAGCTGGTCGCCAACATGGGCCCGCAGTTCTCCTACCCGGCCTGCGGGAGGCGGACGCTGCTGCGAGGGGGGCCTGTCGGGGCGCAGTTCCTCTCGAGCGGAGACAACTAGTCACGAGGGTTGCGCGGCATCTCATTAGCCGCCTCGTCGAAGACTAGGATCACAGCTCGTGCGCGTCCTGCTGACCAACGACGACGGGATCGAGGCCGCCGGCCTGCAGGCGCTCCGCCGCGCGTTGCTCGAGGTCCCGGGCATCGAGCTGGCCGTGATCGCCCCCGACGGCAACCGCTCGGCGATGGCGCGTTCGATCACCACCCAGCGGCCGCTGTGGGTGCAGGAGGTCGACTTCGACGACGGCACCGTCGGCTACGCGACCGACGGGACCCCCGTCGACTGCGTGCGCCTCGCGCGGCTCGGGCTGGTCAGCGGCCACGAGCCCGAGGTCGTCGTCTCGGGGATCAACCACGGCTCGAACCTCGGCGACGACATCACCTACTCGGGGACGGTCGCAGCGGCGCTCGAGGCGATCGTGCTCGGACTCCCGGGGATCGCGGTCTCGCAGCAGTCGCGCGCGCTCGAGCTCGATTTTCGCGCCGGCGAGCAGTTCGTGTTCGACGTCGCCGCCTCCTTCACCGCCAACCTCGTCGCCGAGCTCGCGTCGACGCCGCTGGCGCCAGGGACGCTGCTCAACGTCAACGTTCCCGGTGCGGAGCCCGGCGGGGTCGAGATTGCCCGCCTCGGCAAGCGCGTCTACCGCGACGAGCTCTCGCTCGAGGAGGAGGGGACCGGGGGAAGGCGCCTGTACCGCATCTACGGCGACGCAAGCTATGAGCGCGAGGAGACGGGAACCGATCTCGTCGCCGTCGCGGAGGGCAGGATCGCGGTGACGCCGATCCATTTCGACCTCACCGATCACACCGGGATGGATGAGCTCCGCCGGCGCGATCTCGCGCGGCTGATCGCGCCCGCCGCCCGGGACCTGGGTCCGTGACCGAGGGGGCTGCCGCGCGCGTCGACGAGCTCCGGCGCCTGCTCGATTATCACGGCCATCGTTACTACGTCCTCGACGACCCCGAGATCGGCGACGACGCCTACGACGCGCTGCTCGACGAGCTGCGCGCGCTCGAGGCCGCGCACCCCGAGCTGGCGAGCCCAGACTCGCCGACCCAGCGGACCGGGGGCGAGCCGGTCGGGAACCTCGTCAAAGTCAGCCACCCGCTGCCGATGCTCTCGCTCGCGAATGCCCGCTCGGCGGAGGAGCTGCGAGCGTGGATCCAGCGGATGCGCAACCACCTCGCGCGCGAGGGAATCGAGGACCCAGAGTTCGAGTACGTCGCCGAGCCGAAGATCGACGGGCTCGCGATCTCACTGATCTACCGCGACGGCGTGCTCGAGCGGGGAGCCACGCGCGGCAACGGCGAGGTCGGCGAGGACGTCACGCACAACCTGCGGACGATCCCGACCGTCCCGCTGCGGATCGACGCCGGCGCTCCGCCACTGATCGAGGTGCGCGGCGAGGTCTACATGTCGCTGCCCGATTTCGCCGCACTCAACGAGCGGCGCGCCGCGGCGGGCCTGTCCACATTCATGAACCCGCGCAACTCGGCCGCCGGGACGATCCGTCAGCTCGACCCCAAGCTGACCGCCGAGCGCCCGCTGTCGCTGTGGTGCTACGCCGTCGGAGCGACCGAGGGCATCGGCTTCGAGACCCACTCGGAGTCGCTCGAGTGGCTGCGCGCGCATCGCTTCCCGGTCCATCCCGATGTGAAGGTCATACAGACCGAGGACGACGTCGTCGCCCAGTGCCGCCACTGGGAGGAGCGCCGCGGATCGCTCGAGTTCGAGATCGACGGCGTGGTCGTGAAGGTCAACCAGTTCGAGCTCCAGCGCCGGCTCGGGGTCGTCGGTCGGGAGCCGCGCTGGGCGATCGCCTGGAAGTTCCCGCCGACAACGGCGGTGACGATGCTGAATGCGGTCCACTGGAACCCGGGGAAGTTCGGCGACCTGCACCCCTACGCGGCGCTCGAGCCGGTCCAGGTCGGCGGCGTCACGGTCAAGCTCGCAACGCTCCACAACGAGGAGGACCTCGCGCGCAAGGACATCAGGCCGGGCGAGGAGGTGATCGTGCTCCGCGCGGGCGACGTGATCCCTCAGGTCCTCTCGCCCGCGCCCCACGTGGCCGAACGCGAGGACCGCCCGCCGCCGCCGCAGCCACCTGAACGCTGCCCGGTCTGCGACACGCCGACGATCAAGGACGAGGGAGACGTCTTCACGCGGTGCCCGAACCGCGCCTGCCCCGGTCGCCGCTGGCAACTGCTCAAGCACTTCGTCGGCGCGATGGACATCGACGGTCTCGGCGAGAAGCAGGTGAGCCACTTCATGGAGCTCGGGTGGGTCAGCACCGCAGGCGACTTCTACCGCCTCGATGCGGAGAAGCTAACCGAGCTCGAAGGCTTCGGCGCGGTGTCCGCGGGCAAGCTCGTGGCCGCGCTCGAGGCGTCCGAGCGCCAGCCGTTCGGGCGGGTCCTGTACGCGCTCGGGATCGAGGAGGTCGGCTACGTCACGGGCCGCAACCTCGCGCAGCAGTTCCGCACGATCCAAGCGCTCCTCGCGGCCACGCCCGAGGTGATCGAGCAGACGCCGGGCGTCGGCCCGAAGATGTCGCAGGTCATCCACTCGCAGCTCGCCGACCCCGAGATGCGGGCGCTGATCGAGGACCTGCGCGCTCAGGGGCTGCGGTTCGAGGAGGAGGGCCCGCCACCGGGCGAGGGGCCCCTGGCCGGCCAGACGCTCGTCCTCACCGGCACCCTCCCGACTATCACGCGCGAGCAGGCGACCGAGCGCATCCTCGCAGCCGGCGGCCGGGTGACCGGGTCGGTGTCGCGCAAGACCTCATACGTCGTCGCGGGCGACAGTCCGGGCACGAAGCTCGCGCAGGCAGAGCGGCTGGGCGTGCCTGTACTCGACGAGGATGGGCTGCTCGAGCTGCTCGGAGGCTAAGTAAGGGCCCGCTGTTACATGATGTGGAGGTTGGGGAGCGTGACGCCAGGGAACGGATTCAGGGTGTAGTCCGTGAGCGCCGACACCTCGACGCCTTCGACGCCGCCGCTGACCAGCAGGTCCCACGCGTCGATCGGCAGGATCGCTCCGCCGCTACCGGCGACGACGCAGGCGATCGCGGCCGACACCTTCGGAGCGGCGAACGACGTGCCGTCCCATCTCGCCCAGCCGCTGAAGTGCTCGATGTCCGTCAGTGGCTCGCCCTCGATCGGCCCGTCCCAGTAGATGAACGTCGAGAACACGTCCTCTCCACGGGTGCAGCAGTTGCACCACTGCCCCCAGTTGGAGAACCAGGCTCGGGCGTTCCGGCGGCGGTTGGTCGAAGCGACGCCGATCACGTCGGGCAGCGCGGCGGGCCAGTAGCGGCGGCACGACTCCTCGTTCCCGGCCGGCGCGACGACGGCGATCCCTTCACGCGGCGCATCGGGGCCGGTGAGCACTTGCATCGCGGCGGCGAACGGGAGCGACGGATAGTCGTCGAGGGTCGGGAACGCAAAGCCGCACTGGATCACATCGGTGTCGCTGTGCAGCAGCATCGCGCGGGCGATCGCGATCTCGGTCCCGAACAGCCCCGACTGCTCGCCCGGATTCAGCCCCGTGATCTCGACCTCCTGATTGCGCAGACCGACGACCGTTAGCTCCGCGGACGGGCAGATGTGCGCGATCAGCCCGGCAATGAATGTGCCGTGACCGGAAATGCCGTCGAGCCGGCCGTCGCCGTCGGTGTCGAGGCCATCGGGCCGGTCAGGCTCCCACGACGCCGGAATCGTAGCTGTGTCCAGCCACTGTCCGTCGAGGAGAGTCACGCGCTCATTGAGTGTGTGGTGTGGCGGTTCGGTGTAGATATAGCCGCTGTCGAGCACAGTCACGCTGGCGGTCGGGCCGGCGCCAGGAGGCTCGACGAACGGCTCGTGAGCAGGCGGCGCCGGGTGGGGCGGCCCCGCCGGGCAGCCGCCGGCCTCGGCGTTGGACAGGATCGCGACATGGTTTGGTGAGACCGCCGGTAGCACGAGCGACGGGCCCCTGCAGGTCTTGACCTGCTTGTCCTCGGCGAGCACGCGCAACCGCCGCGCCTCGTCGATCGAGTTGAGATCCGACGCGGTCAACCGCCAGATCTCGACATCGTCGGCCGGCCCGCCCTCACCGGGCTGGTAGACCGTGGCAGCCGACGCCTCGTCGATGCGCTCCCCGCCCTTCGTTGGTCGACCAGTGGGAATGCTCGCCAGCGTCCCGCAGTTGCGAGCGACCTTCGATAGCTCCCGGTTCAGCCCGGGCGACGCTTCTCGCACCGACTTGCTGACCAGCATCTCCGCCTTTACGGCAATCACGATCGCGTCGCCGGCAACGTCGTAGGTGAGATCGGGGTCGCTCAGCACCCGCTCGGCGATCGGATTCCGCGGGCCGCTGTCCAACCGAAAAACCTGGTTCGGGCTCACTGCCGGTCCTTTCTCAGGGAGCTGCGATAAAGGAGAATCCTATGGGCATTCAGAGTGGGGAGCGCCCGCCGTGATACACGTGCTCGGTGACAACTCACGCTCGCGACGAGGATCCGCTCGCGCTTGCCCAGTCCGCGTTCGATCTGGTCGAAGCCGACGCCGCCGCAGCGGGCGAACTCGCTGAGCGCGCCCTCGCGCTCGCCCGCGCCCAGCACCAAGCCGAAGCCCAGGTCGCGGCGCTGCACGCCCTGAGCTTCGCCCGGCACGAACTCGGTGACCCGCGGGCGATAATCGCGATCCGCGCCGCGATCAGGATCGGTGAGCGCCATGGCCTCGCGCGGCGAACCGCCTTCGCCCGTCGCCGGCTCGCGCTGGACCTCGCCGGCCGTGGCGCGATCAGCGCCGCCCTGCGCGAGCTCGACGCTGCCTGTGCCTCGCTGGACCCTCACGAGCAGGCGCGATCCGAAGTCTTCCGGATCGGCGTGCTCTGGTACGCGGGGAAGGCGACGAAGCCGCTCTCGGGCACCGATCGGGCCCTCGAGACGTTGCGCCGGGAAGGAGACACGTTCTGGGAGGCACAACTACTCCGAAACCGCGGCGGGCTGCTCGCAGAACGTGGCGACTATGCCGCCGCCGAGCCCGACCTCATCCGCGCCCGCGACCTATTCTCGAGCATCGGCGCAAAGGCCGCCGCCTTCGCGATCGAGAGCCAACTGGTCCGGGTCGCGCTTACGCGTGGCGACCTTCCCGAGTCGCTGGCACGACTCGACGCGATCAACGTCGAGGATGTCTCAGCGAGGATCGCCGCGGAGCACGAGCTGCTCCGGGCGAAGACGCTCGCCGGCGCCCATCTGTGGAGCGAGGCGCTGGATGCGATCAGGCAGGCTCAGGTGGTCTGGGACCGGGCGGCCCGCGCGGGCCACGAGGGTCGCCTCGAAGTGATCCGGCTCACGCTGTTGGCCGGCGATCCGGTGCGGGCTCACGCGCTCGCGCTTCAGGCGCGCCGATCCTTTGCCGCGCAACAACGCGAGCTGCATGCCGCGCGCGCGGGCGGCCTTGCTCTGGCCGCCGCGATCGCCGCCGGCGGGGTGCGCCGGTCCGCGCTGCGCCCGGGCCGCCGCGCCGCCGCGATCCTCGCCGCCAACGGCTGGCGGGAGGATGCGCTACGCGTGCGACTGGCAGTAGCGCGCGCCGCGATCGAGCTCGGCTCGATTCGCCTGGCACGCCGCGAGCTCGCCGCCTGCTCGGCACTACGCCGGCGCGGCCCGGTGCCTGACCGGATCGAGGCCCGGCATGTCGAAGCGCTGATCAGGCTGGCCGAAGGTGACGACGGAGGTGCGCAGCGGGCGGCGCGCAATGGCCTGCGACTGCTCGAGGATCACCGGGCCGCGCTTGGCGCCTCGGAGCTCCGCGCGACTGCGTCGGCGATCGGCGCCGAGCTCGCCCGGCTCGGCCTGCGGATCGCGCTCGCGGACGGCAGCCCCGGCGCCCTGCTCGAGTGGGCCGAGGCGCTGCGCGCGAGCGCCCTGCGACTGACCCCCGTGACGCCACCGGAATCGGCGGATCTGAGGGCCGCCATGACCGAGCTGCGCTTGGTAAGTGCCAGGATCGGCCGCGCCGATCACGATGACCGCTCGACCCGGCTATTGGTCGCGAGCCAGGCCCGGCTCGAGACTCAGGTCCGGCGCCTCTCCCGGCACGCGGCCGGCGATCCCGAGCCGTCGCGGGCGACGCCGAAGCAGATCGAGATCACCGCGACGCTCGGCGAGCGGGCGCTGGCCGAGTTCGTCGAGCTGGACGGCCACCTGACCGCCGTGACCGCGGTGCATGGGCGCTTGACACGCCACGACCTCGGACCGCTCGCGCCGGTGGCCGAGCAGATCGAGTGGCTCGACTTCGCGCTCAGGCGCCTGGCTCAGCGGAGGCGCGCCGCGCCTCAGCGCACGTCGATGCTCGAGGGCGCCCGCGCCTCGGCGCAGGAGCTCTGCGAGCAGCTACTGCGGCCGCTCGCGCCTGAGATCGGCGACCGTGAGCTGGTCATCGTACCGACCGGGCCGCTGCATGAGCTGCCCTGGTCGATGCTGCCGGCGCTGCGGGGACGACCGCTCGTGGTCTCTCCCTCGGCGGCAACGTGGTGGGCGCTCCAGAATCCGCGGGTGCGCCGGCGCCGGCGGCGGCACAAGGTCGTGCTCGTGGGCGGGCCGCGCCTGCGCCACGCCACCGCCGAGATCAACGCGGTTGCCGGCCTGTACGCCGCGCCGGAGGTCCTGACCGGGCGCGCCGCTGCGGCGGCCGCGGTGCTGCGAGCGCTCGACGGCGCGACTGTCGCTCACCTCGCCTGTCACGGCCGGTTCCGGTCCGACAGTCCGCTGTTCTCCTCGCTGGAGCTGGCCGACGGGCCGGTCAATGCCTACGACCTTCAGCGCCTGCGCCGGGCGCCCGAGCTGATCGTGCTCGCCGCCTGCGACCTCGCCGTCTCCGATGCGCACCCCGGCGACGAACTGCTCGGCTTCGTCGCCGCCCTGCTCGACATGGGCACACGCAGCATCATCGCCAGCGTCGTGCCGGTGCCGGACGCTCCGGCCAAGCGGCTGATGCTGGGACTGCACCATCAGCTGATCGCCGGAGCGTCACCGGCCGCCGCTCTGGCCGAGGCCCTGGCCGCGCTGCCGGCGAGCCAATCGGCCCTGAAGGGCTTCGTCTGTCTCGGCGCCGGCTGATGTATCAAGCCTCTCGGTCGCCGGCTCTAAGCACATAGGATGTACCCGAAATCGACAGCTTGGCAAAGGACCGGCCGTGAGCCTCAACACCAGCTCGCCGCGACGATGACGCTCGATGCTCTGATGCGCGCGGCTGCGGCCGGCGACCAGGTCGCTTGGAACGCGATCGTCGACCGCTTCTCCGGCCTCGTCTGGGCGACGACTCGGGCTCACCGACTCTCTGCCGCCGATGCAGCTGACGTGACGCAGACCACCTGGCTGCGCCTCGTCGAGCATCTCGACCGGATCAAGGACCCGGAACGGCTCGGGGCCTGGCTTGCCACGACGGCGCGCCACGAGTGCCTGCGCCTGATCCGTCTGCGCGGCCGCGAGCTGCCCTCGGACGAGTCCAGCGTCTTCGACGCACCTGCAGAAGACCACGAGCTCGACTGGTCGATGCTCGTTCAGGAGCGTGACAGCGCGCTGAAGCGCGCCTTGGCGACGATCGGAGAGCGCTGTCAGGCGCTTCTGCGCCTGCTCGCGGCGCCTGAGGCCCCCAGTTACGAGGAGATCGGAGCCGCGCTCGGAATGCCGGTGGGCGCGATCGGGCCAACGCGTGCTCGATGCCTGGATAAGCTTCGCCGCAGTCCGGAAATCGTCAGCCTCGGAACGCCGTAGGGCGAGCACGATGAACGATCACAACGACGCGGACGAGTCGCTCGTGTCCGAGCTGCGGCAGTACTTTGAGAGGGTTGACCCGGTGCCACCGCTCGTCATCGAAGCAGCGAAGGTCGCGCTCGGCTGGCAGCGCCTCGACGCCGACCTCGCCGAACTGCTGACCGACTCGGCGCTCGAGGCGGAGTCGCTCGCCGGCGTGCGGGGCGCAAGCGCGGACGTGCGTTCGGTCAGCTTCGGCGCCGGCGAGCTGACGATCGAGCTCGAGATCCGGGTCGAGGGTGCAGGGCGGATGCTGCTCGGGCTGGTATCGCCGCCGTCGATCGCGACGATCGAGATTCAGAGCACCGACGGCGACGCCGTGACGGTTACCGAGACAGATCGCCTCGGACGATTTCGCGCGCAGCTTCCGGCCGGCGGGAACATCCGGTTGCGACTCCTGCCCGGAGAGCCCGATTCGGCTCAGCCGGTCGAGACGAGCTGGATCACGATTTAGGGCCCGCGCGGAGATTCATGTATCAAGGCGCCGACTGAGCGCTCATAGACAACGTGAGACGCTTACCGGCCATCGCGTAACGGGGCAGGCCGGTGCAAGCATCTCACGAGGGACCGGGGGCAAACCGGGAGCCGTGGAAAGGTTTGGGGGAACCGATCCACGGGTGGGGGCAGCCGGGGTGCCGTGTAACGTTTTGGGGGAACCGATCCCGGGGGGGGGGCAGCCGGGGGGTGGGGGCAGATCCCGCACGGAGCGGCTGCCCCCACCCTGCCCGTCGGACTACAGCCCGATGCACACCGACTTGGTCTCGGTGTACTCGTGGATTACCTCTTCGCCCATCTCGCGCCCCCAGCCCGACTGCTTGTAGCCGCCGAAGGGCAGCGCGGCGTCGAAGATGTTGTAGGTGTTGACCCAAACCGTGCCCGCCTTCAGCTGCGGGATCAGGCGATGGGCCTTGGTCAGGTCGTTGGTCCAGATTCCGGCCGCGAGGCCGTACACGGTCTCGTTCGCGGCCGGGCCGACCTCGCTCGGATCCTTGAACGGGATCGTGGTCACGACGGGTCCGAAGATCTCCTCGTCGAAGACCTTGTTTCCCGGACCTGCGCCATCGAGCACGGTCGGCGCGACGAAGTAGCCGTGGTCGCCGACCCGCTTGCCGCCGGTGACAGTACGGACGCCTTCGCGCTCGCCTGCCTGGAGGAACCCGGTTACGCGATCGAGCTGCTCGGCGGAGACGAGCGGCCCCATCTCGGTGTCGGGATCGAGCCCGCGTCCTAGCTTGATCTTGCTCGCGTGATCGGACACGCCCGCGAGGACGTCGTCGTAGACCTTCTGCTCGATGTACAGCCGGGAGCCGGCGCAGCAGCACTGGCCGTGATTGAAGAAGATCGCGTTCGCCGCTCCGGGGATCGCGGTCTCGAGGTCCGCGTCGGCGAAGACGACGTTCGGCGACTTGCCGCCGAGCTCGAGCGTGACCCGCTTGAGGTCGTTGGCTGCCGCCTGGACGATCAGCTTCCCGACCTCGGTTGAGCCGGTGAACGCGACCTTGTCGATCCCGGGGTGGGCGGCGACCGCGGCACCCGCGGTCTCACCCAGACCGGTAACGATGTTGACGACGCCGTCCGGCAGTCCGGCCTCCTGCATCACCTCACCGAGGCGTAACGCGCTCAGCGGCGTCTGCTCGGCCGGCTTGAGCACGACTGTGCAACCGGTCGCGAGTGCCGGGCCGAGCTTCCAGGCGGCCATCAGCAGCGGGAAGTTCCAGGGGATGATCTGGCCGACGACGCCGATCGGCTCCTTCAGGGTGTAGGCATGGAACTGCGCGCCCGGCGCGTAGGGCACCGAGATCGGGAACGTCTGACCGTGGATCTTGGTAGCGAATCCGGCCATGTAGTGAAAGAGATCGGCGGCCAGCTCGACATCGGCGGCGCGCGCGATTCCGAGCGGCTTGCCGTTATCCAGCGATTCGATCTCGGCCAGCTCGTCTGCGTGCTCGAGGATGAGGTCGCCGATCCGCCAGATGATCCGTCCGCGCTCGGACGCGGTCAGCCGGCTCCAGTGGGAGTCCTCGAACGCTCGGCGGGCGGCGGCGACCGCGAGGTCGACGTCCTCCGCGTCGCCGGCGGGTACGTGGTCGATGACTTCGCCGAGCGCCGGGTCGTAGACCTCGAACGTTCCGCCGTTGCGAGCCTCGACCCACTCGCCGTCGATCAGCATTCGCTTCGGCTGCTCCAGGAATCGGGCTGCGGGGGAAGCCGCCTCGAGTGTGGTTGCCATATTGGTTCTCCTCTGAGGACACGTGGATAGTAGGACGGAGCACGCTACAAGCGTGGGGGTTGCACCCGCGTTGCAGGGACGCGCGCGGCGACTAGACTGGACCCCAGGAGAGGATCGTTGTCACCGCGAAACCCCTGGGTAGCCGTCGAGGCGGGCGCAGATCTACGCGCGCGCCAGCGCGTGCTGCGCCGATGGCACGAAGCGTTTTTCAGCGGCGGTGTCACCGGGGAGAGCGAGTCGGCTACAGCACGGTCGGTGATCGCCGCGTCGTGGCGACGCTCACGGCGCGCGGGCGTCGAACCGGTGGCCTCCGGCGGCTGCGCGCCCCACGAGCTCGACTCTGATTCGCTCGCGGAGAGGCGCCGGCAGAGCGGCTTGGAGCCCGCCTTGCCCGTGCTGCGCCAGATCCTCGGTGCGCACGCGCACGAGGCGCACCACCTGCTGATCGTCACCGATGCCATCGGCCACCTGCTGTGGGTCGAGGGAGATCGCGAGACGCGCGGGCTCGCGGAGACGGTCGACCTCGTAACAGGGTCGTTGTGGAGCGAGCCGGCGGCCGGCACGAACGCGATGGGCACCGCGCTGGCGATTGACCACGCGGTCCAGGTCTTTTCCGCCGAGCACGTGCGCGCTGCCGTGCACGGCTGGACATGCTCCGCCGCGCCGTTGCATGACTCACGCACAGGCGAGCTGATCGGTTGCGTCGACCTGACCGGCCCAGCCAACACAGCGCATCCACATTCGCTCGCGCTGGTCGCGGCGGCGGCCCAAGCCGCCGGAGGGCTGCTCCTACCGGCCACGACGGCCGGCATCGCTCTCGCGGTCAGAATCCGGGCGCTGGGCGTCGACCACGCGACGATCGAGGTGGGGGGACGCACGGTCAAGCTGAGTCGTCGCCACTCCGACATCGTGGTGCTGCTCGCCGCCCACGAACGCGGCCTCACGGCCGACCAGCTCGCGCTCGAACTGTTCGGCGAGCTGGGCAAGCCGGTCACCGCGCGCGCTGAGCTCTCCCGCCTGCGGCGGCTGCTCGGGAACGCGCTCGACGCGGATCCGTATCGCCTGGCCGGAACCGTCGAGGCGGACTTCCTCGATGTCGAGCGCGATGTCGATGAGGGTCGCGGCAGGGCGGCGCTCGACCGCTACCCCGGTCCGCTGCTGCCACGATCCGAAGCGCCCGGAATCGCCGAGCTGCGCCGAGGCCTCGATGCCGGCGTCCGCGCCACCGTGATCCACGACGACGACGACGACCTGCTCAAGAGCTGGCTCGAGTCGCCCGCCGGCCACGACGACCTCCCCGCGCTCAACCTCCTCCTCCACCGCCGCCCAGGCGATCCAACACTGGCGATGCTAGGCCACCACGCCGCAAGGCTCGCCGGCGAATCGGACGGGGGAGAACGGCCGGCCCCACACCTCGCACGGGCCAACCGGGCTAAAGCCTAAGCGGAGACTGGCGGGCGGGCGGGTTGCGGATCCGCCGCCGGGCGTCGACATCGCCGGTGGCACCTGCACCGTGCGGCAGGCGTTCGCGGCGGGCGTGATCGGCGAGCTTATGCTCGACGTCGTTCCCGTTCTGCTCGGCGCCGGCGAGCGCCTGTTCGACGGAGTGCAAGACCCCGGCCTGCAGCCGGTCGAGGTGATCCACTCCCCGCGCGCGACGCACGTTCGCTACCGCATCGGCCGCTGACTCGCCTACCTCACCGCAGAAGCAGATCTGACAGGTCACAGATCCAAGCGACCTGCCTCTCGTCAAACTCGAAACTCAAGACTGATGGCGCCGACCCGAAACCGGCGGGCGAGTCGATCCAATCGGGCCATCCGATCGTCGCCATACGCATCGCCCCAACCAGCGTCGAGTTGGCGAGCCTTTGGCAATGCACTCATCGCGAGCAGGAGGTGCGGGCCCGCGACGATCATCCGGAAGCTGGTGCTCGGCGAGGTGTAGATCCCGCCGGCAGAGCCGCGCACCATTTCCGGTCACGCTCCGACTGCCAGACGTCCTGGTCAGAGCCGCGTCCCGGTCGAGAGTCACCTAGGATCATCCCGCGGATCCTGCCCGACCCGACAGACGACAGTATCCCCCCAGGTTCCCGGAAATCGTCCCCAAACGGGCGAAATGAAGAAGCTGTGTGAAACGCGGGTAAACACCGTGTTACCAACGCTCCGAGCGGACCCTTGACGCGGTCTCAGGTGGGCAGTATGGTCAATCCGCGCTGCAGCATTCAACTCACGCTGCAGCATTCAACTGAGGGACCGGATCTCTATGGTATCGAGCAAACAGTTGCCGTGTCGGCGTCGTGCCGTCGGGCTTGTGTCCGTTGCAGTAGTGGCGCTGGCGCTGGTATTCGTCACATCGTCTGCGTTCGCCGCAGGCCCGGCGTACTGCGGCCATCAGTCGTGTACGCCCACCAACGTCGAGCCGCCGATGATTTCCTGCAGCGGCGGGTGCAGCGGCCCGGAAGACGGTCAGACGCTGACGGTGACGCCGGGCACGTGGACAGATACCCAGGACACGTTGGGTCCGCCCAGGATTGTCGACCGAATTCAAGATTGCTATGTGACCGGGCCAGACGCGGGCCGCTGCGTAAATTCCGAGGAGGCCCTAAGCCCGGCTGCCAACGGCACGTACACATATACGGTCAAATGGGGGGAAGTCGGTGCACAGGTCCGGGTAGCGGAAACGGCCGCCGCGGAAGGGCCGACCGCCGGCAAGTACCTGGCGGCATCGCCGCCCGTCTACTCGGCCCCGTTTCCGCCGAGCGCGTACTTCTCGTCGCCTCCGCCGCCGATCAGCACAGTCCAACCTGTGATCTCGTGCGCCGGCGGCAGCGGGACTACGCAGTGTTTCAGCGTGCCGGAGGGCAACAAGCTGACCGTCAGCACTGGGACGTGGCAAAGCCCCGACCCATTGACATTCGGCTATGCGTGGTACGCCTGCCAAGACGCATCTGGCCGCGACTTCAACACTGCGAACTGCAAACACCTCGTGAGTGGCACCCCGAACTACACGGTGGGCGCTAGTGCCTACGGGTACTACATCAAGGTGGTCGTGACCGCGAAGGACAAGGAGAACCAGGCCACGAGCGCAAACAGCCAAGTGATCGGGCCGAACGCGCCGGTGGCGCC
>Ga0302325_10003889_pt1 | contig 34837 bp, 25 predicted proteins | sample Palsa_T0_2_FD_201948 | JGI IMG/M metagenome (GOLD analysis project Ga0302325, IMG submission 201948) | Peat permafrost microbial communities from Stordalen Mire near Abisko, Sweden - Palsa_T0_2 | ecosystem: Environmental > Terrestrial > Soil > Palsa > Peat permafrost | place: Sweden: Abisko...
AGCGTCGTCATTGGGCAGCGGACGTCGCCGCCCGCGCGTTGGCTGCCTCGCTTGGATTATTTTTTCCAACTTATGTCCTGGCGCAAGCGCAGCCTCAAGCGCAGACGCCTAGTTCCTCCGGCGATCTTTTGCTGCCTTCACTGCAAGGGAATCCCGCGACACCCCCACGCTTTAAGCGGCCGAGCCAAGGGACGAATCCGCTTGGAAACGAAGCGCTGCCGGTCGGGACTTTCGCGGCATCGTCAATCGGCACTACTCCGACTTATGGTAGTCCAAATGGATTTGGCGCCGGCAACACTGGTTTTGATTCTGCGAACATATCGCAGCGCAGGAAACGCGCCCGCCCGGCCACGGGCCGCACGCCGACAACCAACCAAACTTTTGCGCCTTCTCCGTCGCCGGCAGCGGGTGCCCGCCCTCCGTTCGTTATACCGCCGCCATTACCGCCGGAAATTTATCCCAAGCAGGCAGCCGGCCGCGTGGGGGCAACCTTGCCGGCGCAGCCGCTGGATGCGCCGCTAAGCAACCCGCCCGCGGAAATACACCCACTGGCTGCGGCGTTACGTCGAGGCGCGGACCTTCCGGCAACGCCGCAGGAATATTTTGATTACACCGCGAGCACCCCGCCGCCGACGTTGCTGCCGATCAATACCTTTCCGCTGGGCGTGTTGCCGCAGCAGCAACTTCCCTTCGCCGCCGGAGATCCTTGGGCGCCGCTCGGCATTCGCGCCGGCTCGTTTCTGCTGCTGCCGTCGCTCGACCTGTCGACCGCGTACAGCACGAGTCCCGAACGTTCCTTTGGTACTCCGCCATCTGCGTATTTCGTCGCGGCGCCGGAGTTGCAAGTGGCCTCGGATTGGGAACGCCACTCGCTCACCGCCGATATCGTGGGCTCCTACACGTGGTATGCGTCCGACGCGCTGGTTCCGTCGCTTAATGCGCCCTACCTCAATTCCAAGATCGACGGCCGCGTCGACGTTTCGCGCGATACGCAAATCCTGCTCGAAAACCGGGTCATCATCTCGACCGACAATCCAGGCAGCCCGAACTTGCAAGCTCAACTGGCGCAATTGCCGCCGAACCAGGACGTTGGCGAAACTCTGGGGCTGGTCCAAACCTTCAATCGCCTTACCGTCACGCTTAAAGGCACTTTCGATCGCGCCACTTACAATGAGTCGCTGCTGACCAACGGCACGACCTCGACCAACGACGACCGCAATTTCGATCAGTATGGCGGCAGTTTGCGCGTCGGCTACGAGGTCGATCCGGGATTCAAGCCGTTCATCGAGGTTGCCGCGGATGGGCGTGTTCACGACGAGCAATACGACCGCAACGACTTGGAGCGCGATTCAATCGGCGCCAGCGTAAAGGTCGGCAGCGCCGTCAATCTGTTCGGTTCGCTCACCGGCGAGATGGCGGTCGGTTATCTGCAACGTGATTATCAAGACCCGACGCTGCCGAATATCGGTGGCGTCATCGGCGACGGCGCGCTGATCTGGCAGGCGACGCCGCTGACAACCGCCAGACTCACCGCCGCGTCACAAATTTACGAGACCGTGGTCGATAATGCCTCCGGCCAGTTCAGCCGCGATATCGCGCTGCAAGTCGATCACGCCTTCCTCACCTGGCTCATCGGGACCTGGAAAGCGGGTTACGGCAATGACAACTATTTGGGCTCCGGCCTCACCGACAATCGCTATTTCACCTCGATCGGCGTCACCTACAAATTCAATCGCGAGTGGCAGATCAGGACCGAGTTGCGCGAGGATTGGCAGACGGCTTCACAGCCGGGCTTCGCTTACACGGGCACGACCGTGCTTTTCGGAGTGCGCACGCAGCGCTAGCTTGGGCGGCATCGCCTTGGGCAATGCCAGCCTGTTCCGAGAAGAAGGCGCTAGCCGCCGTTGAGTTCGGTCAGGATTTTCTTGATCTCGTCGCGAAAACCCGGCGCGATGTCGGACCTCGCCAGGGCGTACGAGACGTTAGCGGCAAGAAATCCGATCTTCGAGCCGCAGTCGAAGCTGCGGCCGGCGAATTTCAAACCGTAGAAGGGCTGCGTCCGCGACAGCTCAATCATCGCGTCCGTGAGCTGAATTTCACCGCCGGTGCCGCGGTCCTGCTTCTCCAGAAAATCGAGGATCTCGGGCTGCAGAATATAGCGCCCGGTCAGGATTAAATTCGAGGGCGCGCGCTCACGTGGCGGCTTCTCCACCATGCTGGTGATCGAGAATACTTTGCCTTTCTGCGCGCCGACGCCGACGACGCCGTATTGGTCGATCCGTTCCGGGGGAACTTCTTCGACGGCGACGAAGTTCGCCCGCTCGCCGGTCTCGCGAGCAGCATCGATCATCTGCGCGAGGCATCCGGGTTGGTGCTGTACCAGCACGTCGGGCAGCAGCAACGCGAACGGCTCGCGACCGATGAGTTCGCGGGCGCACCAAACGGCATGCCCGAGCCCGAGCGGTTCCTGTTGGCGGGTGAAGCTGGTGGTTCCCGGGTCCGGCAATTCCCGCCGCAATCCATCGAGCGCTTTCTGCTTCTGCCGCTCGAGCAGCGTCATTTCCAATTCGAACTGCCGGTCGAAATGATCCTCGATGACCCCCTTATTGCGCCCGGTGACGAATATGAAATGCTCAATGCCAGCCTCGCGCGCCTCGTCTACGACGTGCTGGATCAGCGGCCGGTCGACCACCGGCAACATTTCCTTCGGCATCGCCTTTGTTGCCGGCAGGAACCGGGTCCCAAGCCCGGCCACGGGAAAAACTGCTTTGCGAACGATTTTCATGGGCGCCAAGAGTTGCGGGACGTTCAACGCTTTGTTGCCAAATTCTGCGGTCAAATGAAGGTACGAACGGGCAGGGGCTCCAAACTACCCGGCGGGGCGTTGCCGTTCAATGAACGAAGACGGAGACATGCGCCACAATCGCTTGCCGGCTGCGAAGACGCCGGCCGATTTAAGGCTTCCGTAACGGCGTGGGGGCCCTTTGGCGTGTCGCGCTCGGATCGCGGTTCGCTTATGAAGTCCGCATCATGCTCGTTCCCGTCCCACTTTTACGCTTTGCCGGTATCGGCCTGATCGGTTTTGCATTGATCTATCCTGCCTTGGCGCAGGAAAAGCCGGACAACTGGCTGACACGGCTGTTCCAACCAGCGCAGCCTGCGGCAGTTCCCGCGGCGGCTGAAGGCGAGCGGCCTTGGAGCGGGCAACCTGGCGCGTCGGGAAACCCGCTTATGACGGCCGACGCCATCCGCTCCGCTGCGGCCGATTTCGCTAATTGCCTCGCCGCGTTGTGGCCGGCGGCGGAACAGCGCGGCATCACGCGCGCGACCTTTGCTCGCTATACCGAGGGTCTAACGCCCGACCTGAGCATCATGGACCTTCTCGATGCGCAACCGGAATTCACCAAGTCGACCTGGGATTACCTCGATCTCCTGGTCAGCGATGATCGCATTTCCCGCGGACGCGAAATTCTTTCGCAACACGCGCCGGCCTTTGCCGCGGTCGAACGCAACTACGGCGTCGATCGCCACATCCTGACGGCGATTTGGGGCGTCGAATCCAATTACGGCACCATGGGCGGCGATCGCCCGATAGTCCGCTCGACCGCGACTTTGGCGTGCGTCGGCCGCCGCCGCGATTATTTCCGCGAGGAATTCCTGTCGACGTTGGAAATCCTTCAGCGCGGCGACGTCAAGCCGGAGCGGTTGATTGGGTCGTGGGCGGGCGCGTTCGGACCAACGCAATTCATGCCCACGACGTTCAAGCGCTATGCGGTCGATTTCGACGGCGACGGCCGCCGCGACGTGGTCGACTCGGTCCCCGATCTCCTTGCGTCCACCGCCAACAACTTCAAAGAAAACGGCTGGCAAGCCGGCGCGCGGTGGGGGTACGAAATCGTGCTGCCCGCCGATTTTGACTATCGCGAGCTTGATCGCGCGGCGCAACAGACGGTCGCCAAATGGAGCGCGCTGGGGATCAAGCGAGCCGATGGAAAGCCGTTCGCACGGTTGTCCGATCGCGGCGACATATTGTTGCCGGGCGGAGCGCGCGGACCCGCCTTCCTCACGCTGCAGAATTTTCGCGTGATCATGAAATACAACCCGGCCGAGGCCTATGCATTGGCCATCGGGCATCTTGCTGACCGGTTGGCTGGTGGTGGTCCCTTCGTGCAAAGCTGGCCGCGCGACGAGCACGTTCTTACCGTCGCGGAACGCTATGAACTGCAGCAGCTTCTAGCGCGGCGCGGCTTCGATATCGGCGCGTCCGACGGGCTTCTTGGCCCGCGCACGCGGCTGGCTATCCGCAACTTCCAGGCCGCGAACGGGCAGATTCCGGACGGCTTTGCCTCAAGCCACGTGCTCGATCGCCTGCGCCAGCCCTAAGCGGTCCCTGATCGTCTATTTGTTGGCCGCGCCGAGGCCGGCGCGGGCATCTATGGAACTTTTCTCACGCCGATGGATTAGGGAACATTGATTATTTCCCCGGGAGCATTCAATGGAAACCGATCTTCGAAGTGCGACCACGATCGTGGACGCGCAACCCGCCGTGTCGTGGCCGGCAGTTGCCGCGGGCGCCGTCGCGGCGGCGGCGTTGACCCTATTACTCGTCGCGTTCGGCGCCGGCATGGGCTTTTCAGCCGTTTCGCCGTGGAGCGATAGTGGGGTCTCCGCAGGGACATTCAGCGTCGCCACCGGCATTTACCTGGTTCTAGTCGGCATAATGTCGTCGGCAGTTGGCGGCTACATTGCCGGACGCCTGCGGAGCAAGTGGACCGGCATCCATACCAATGAAGTGTTTTTCCGCGATACCGCCCATGGATTTTTGGCCTGGGCCTTCGCCGCGCTCATCTGCGCTACGGCGCTCGCCTCGACCACGGCCCACCTTGCAAACGGTGCGGGCGCCAGTCTTGCCGGCGCCACCGGCCAAGCCGCGCACGCAGCCAATCCAGCGGATGTCTATGTTGACAAGCTGTTCCGCGCACCCGCCGCCGGCGCTGCAGCAGCGGCCCCGGCTCAACCGGCAGACAACGCGTCGAGCACCAATAACGACAATGCCGCCGCCAATGCCGCGCCGATGGGCGGGGGCAATGGCGCGATGGGCAATGCGCAATCGCGGAGTGAGATCGTGCGATTGTGGACGGCCGATTTTCGCAATGGCGACGATCTAACGGGTGCCGACCGCAGCTATGTCGCGCAAGTGGTCGCCGCGCGCACCGGCATCAGCCAAGCCGACGCGGAAAAGCGAGTGAACGAGGTCGTCACGGAAGCGAAGAGCGCCATCGATAAGGCGCGGCGGTCCGCGGCCAAGCTGTCGTTCTGGCTCACGGCCGCGCTCCTGTTCGGCGCCTTTGCGGCAAGTCTCGCCGGTGCTGAAGGCGGCGCGTTGCGCGACGGCACTTGGAATGATCGCGTTCTTACCCCCCGCAACATCTAACTTGGAGTAAAAACATGGGCAGAGGTATTCTTCTGTGGCTTCTCGGCGTGCCAATCCCGATCATCATTTTGCTCGCGCTGTTCTGGCACTGAGGCAATAAGTCAAAAAACAAGCGGCGTGCCCTTCAAAGGGCACGCCACTTCACTGCGTGATGTCTGCGTTTACAGCGTACGTGCCGCTTCCACCATGTTCTCCACCTTCGCTCGCAGAACCGGGATATCGCGCGCCGGATGGCGGCCAAACCCGCACGACGGCGACACCCAGAGCCGCTCCTCACCGACGACGCGAGCCCAATCCGCGATCCGCTCGCGGATTTTCTTTACTGATTCGATCCAGTAACTGCCTTCGTCGATGATACCGGCGGCGAGCTGCATGCTCTTTGGCATCCGTTTGAACGCATCGCGTTCGATCCATTGAAAGAAATATTTCACCTCGAAGGCGGCGACGTCGACAACGCCATCGAGCCGCTCGAGAATGTCGACCCAGGGCGCGCAGTGGAGCGCGTACGAGATCGGGCGGCCGCGCAGGTTGCCGTTGCAGAAATGCAGTGACTTCGTCGCCTTGACGCCCTCAAAGCACGGAGCGATCAGGTCGGCGGCTTGTTGCGCGGTCATCATGCCCATATTGACCTCACCGCCGAAGATCGGCGCGTCGAGTTGCACGTTCGCACAGCCCTCGTCGGCCATGGTCCGAAGCTCTTTGTTGACGATGGCGGTGAGGGCGGGCATCTGCTCCTTGAGCTTTTCGAGCTCATCGCGGCCGGCAACCGCGACTTCGTAGGGAGCGACGACGGCGGCTTTTTTCACCCCGCCGAGCAGCTTCTTTTCCCGGCGGAACGCTTCCAGATATCCCAGACCGTTCGGCGCGGTGATTTTGCCGACGATCTTGGCATGGGCCATATCATCGTAATCGAATACGTCCTCGGCCTGCGGTTTGTCGACCTCGAGGCCGGTGATGACGTTGTGCATGTGCAGAATGAAATTGTCGGTGTGGTACTCGCCGCCGGTCCACTCGTCGAGGCCGAGATCGCGCTGCTCCTGAATGGCTTTAGCCGCTGCGCGGTTGAGGATGGTTTCGCTCTCGTGAGGCGAAGATTTTCCGGAGTGTACGCGGGCGAGATCCTGTTCCATTTCCTGATGAAGCCACCAGGATCCGACGACGGTGGTACGAACGGGCATTTCAAGTCCTCCTGAAGGTAGATGCTTGTTTTAGGTTTCTGAAATTGATGGATGGGAGCACCCGTCTCCGGCCGGTTCGGCCGGAGACGCGCTTTGATGGCCAATCGCAGGCGCGGCGGGCGAATGCGCCGCCGGGCCCCGCGCGGCTTACGCCCAGCTGGTCTTCAACTTGGCCGGCACGTAGTCGGTGTCCGGATAGTTGACGCCACCGACGGCGGCGAACCAATTATTGCGCCACTCGCCCACTGTATAGAGCCGGTTGAGCAGCTGGTTGCGCATGTCGTATTCGCCGAGGAGTGTGTTGTAGGTGTGGGTCTTGATGTGTTGGGCGATCGCCTCGCGATCCAGCGAGCCGACGCCTTCGATTGCCTGCGTCAGCAATTGATTGTTGGCGTAGTATAACGGGTTGCCGTTGAAGTCGGCGTCCACTCCGGTGACTTCCTTATGTAGCTTGTAGAAGGCCCGCGCTTCCGGAGTATCCGGTACGCCGCCCCAGCCGAAAACATTCTCCGCCGCCGTGCCGAATTTTCCGGCAAAGCCCGGGAAAGCGCAGCCGATCCCGTTGAAGTAGAATTTGACGTTAAAGTTCTCGATCTTGGCCTGTTCAGTCAGACCGAACGTGTCCGGCGGGTAAGACCAGGCGATGAACGCATCCGGATTGGTTGCGGCAGCGGCCTTGACTACCGGCGCGTAGTCTTGCGTGCCCAGCGGATATGACTTGTTGTAGACGATTTCGAAGCCGGCCGCCGGGAATGCCGTCTTGCTGATGTTGGAAATTTCGATTCCGTATTCGTCGGCGACATTGACCATGGCGACTTTGTTGCCGATTTCGCCGGAAGCATGGAATTTCTTCAAGAGACCGAGCGTCGTGTTTGCGTAATGGCTCAGCGTGCCGTTTCCGAAGAACAGCAGCGGATACTTCTTGACCAGTTGCGGCCCGAGCTCGGTGACGCAGGCAACGGGAATCTGTGGATAGCCGAGTTTGGCGAATGTCGGGACCGCGGCGATGTTGAAGCCGGTGCCGTAGAGTCCCGCAATCCAATCGACCTTGTCGATAGAGGCGAGACGCTCGATCGCCTTGATGGCTTCGGGCGGCTGGGTACGGTCGTCGTATTCGATCAGCTCGACCTTGCGCTGGCCGTCCTTGAGCTTAAGCCCGCCGGCCGCATTGACCTCATGCGCCCAAAGCCGCCACGGCGGAAAATGTGTGACCGCAGCGCCCGGCGCGAGCGGACCGGTTTTCGCGCCGACTACGCCGACCTTCACGGTCCCTGTATCTGCTCGTGCCGCGCGCACGAAGGGCGCCGCCAGCGCTGCAGCGCCGGCATATCTCAGCAAATCGCGTCGTTTCATATTGATCCTCCCTCAGCCGTGTTTTGTGTTATCGTGGGCTGCTGCCCCGAATTTTTTGTTATTTCACGCGCGCACTATAGCTTTTTTTGCCGAGGGCAAAAACATATCGCGCCAGGAAGTCTCGGCCGAAGCGGTCGTTTGTAATCTTGGCGTGTAAGCGGACCGCCGTTTACGACTTTAAGTGTATTTTATCGGCGGCGGTCTCCCGTGTGGCGGTTCGGAAGTCCGCATCATTTTTGCCGGAACTCATCATGCGGACTTCTGAACCAAAGCCACACGAGATCAATAGGTTTGCTAGTGTCCCTTTGATTTCGAAGTTCGCACAAGGGATTGCCGCCTGCTCATGCGAACTTCGGAATCGGGACACTAGTTTGGCGTATTTGGTCTAATATGTTTGCTAACACCTGCGTCGCCATGCTCGCCGCCTGGCGGATTTGGCGGCTTCGTCGGCTACGAACGTTCGAATGCAGCAATGACAATGGGTAACGCGCAAGCTCGGTGTCTGGCATTGATGGTAGCGGCGAGCGCAGCTCTGCCGCTTCCTGCCGCGGCGCAATTTATTGGCGGCCGCACGGCCTTGGTCGAGCGGCCGCGGGCCGAGCTGGTGCAGTTCCGAGATTTTTTCCGCTTCCCGTTCGGTGACGATCGTGATCGCGGCTTTGGGACCTATAGTCCCTCCTACCCGTTCAACCCGCCGCGTCCGGCACAACCTCTCGAAGCGACAAAGCCGCCGCCGCCGCGCAAGGTCGAAACGCAGCCGAGCTCGCTCGTACTGGTGATCGGCGACACGTTTGCGGACTGGCTTGCCTTCGGGCTCGAGCAAACGCTCGCCGATACTCCGGCCATCGGCGTCGTGCGCAAAATCCGTCCAAGTTCGGGGCTTGTCCGCTACGACGTGCGCCCGGACGCGCCGGACTGGTCGCAAGCGGTCAAGGATATGCTGGCGACAGAAAAGCCGAGCGCCATTGTCATCATGCTGGGCGTGAATGATCGGCTGCCGCTGCGCGAGCGCGCGGCGCCATCTAATAAAGCTTCGCCGCAAGGTCAGGGAATGGAGAAGACAACGCCCGGCAATCAAGGAACCGCAAATGCCGCGCCGGCGCCGAATGCGCCGCCGGCCGACAGTGAGCAGCCTGCCGCTAATGCGGCCGAGCCGCAGCGCCATCCGCCTGCCGGCAATTACGAGTTTCGTACCGACATCTGGGCCGAGCTTTACGAAAAGCGCATCGACGACATGATCGCCGCGGCCAAGAGTAAGGGCGTGCCCATATTCTGGGTCGGGTTGCCGGCAATCCGTGGCGCCAAATCGACAAGCGATATGAATTATCTCGACGAACTTTATCGCGCGCGGGCGGAAAAAGCCGGCATCACCTATGTCGATATCTGGGACGGTTTCATCGACGAGAAAGGTCAGTTTGTGATGCAGGGGCCCGACTTCCAGGGCCAAATCCGCCGGTTGCGCACCTATGACGGTGTAAACTTCACGAATGTCGGCGCGGACAAACTTGCGCATTACGTCGAGCATGAATTGCGGCGGGTGCTGACGGCGCCCGTCGTCCCGGTAGCGCTGCCCGGGCCAGAGGAGCAAGCGCCTGCCAAAGGCAATGCACCCCCCAAGGTCGGTCCGGTCGTTCCGCTCAACGCCGCCGTCGGAGGGCAGTCCGGAGAGCTGTTGGGCGCAACCGACCATCCGGGACAGCACGCTTCCGATCCGGTCGCGACTCAGATCCTCAATCATGGCGATGCGATCGCGGCGCCGCCTGGCCGCGCGGATAATTTTTCCTGGCCGCGGGCGGATGCGGGAGCGGCGGATGTCGCCGCGCCTTCGGCGCCGCCAAAGACTCAGGGCAGCGAGATCGCACCCAAGACCGATGGCAAGAAATCGGCCGAGACCAAGAACCAGTCCGGGCCGAATGCGGCTTCCGCAAAAAATCGCGGCACGCGTCAAGCACCAGAAAACGGGCAGTGAGCCGCCGCGGCGCTTATCGCGGCAACAGGCTCGATCCCATGAGATAGGCATCGACCGCGTGGGCGGCCTGCCGGCCTTCGCGGATGGCCCAGACGACCAGGGACTGGCCGCGGCGCATGTCGCCGGCGGCGAACACCTTATCGATTGAGGTGCGGTAATCGCCGGTCGAGGCAACGATATTGCCGCGCTGATCGAGCGCCGGATTGAGTTCCTTGATCATGCCCTCGTGCACCGGATGCATGAACCCCATCGCCAACAGCACAAGTTCGGCCTCGATCTCGAATTCGCTGCCGGGAATTGTTTTGAGCTTGTCGTCGACATGCACGCAGTGAAGCTTTTTTACGAATCCCTGCGCGCCGGAAAAGCGCGACGTCATGACGGCAAAATCGCGCTCGGCTCCTTCCTCATGACTTGACGAAGTACGCAACTTCAGCGGCCAGTTGGGCCAGGTCAGCATCTTGTTCTCGTGTAGCGGCGGCGCCGGCAAAATCTCGAAATTGGTCACCGACAGCGCCCCTTGGCGGATTGAAGTGCCGATGCAGTCGGAGCCGGTGTCGCCACCGCCAATGACGACGACGTGCTTGCCGTTGGCCAGGATCGGGTCGGCGCTATCGGACGCTTCGCCGCTCAGGCGCCGATTCTGTTGCGGCAGGAAATCCATGGCGAAATGGACGCCTTTCAGCTCGCGGCCGGGAACGGGCAGGTCGCGCGGCTTCTCAGCGCCGCCGGTGAGCACGAGCGCATCATGGTCTTCAAGGAGTTTTGCAGCCGGCAGATTGACGCCGACGTGGGCGCCGTAATGGAACACCACGCCTTCCGCTTCCATCTGCGTGACGCGGCGGTCCACGTGGGACTTTTCCATTTTGAAGTCGGGGATGCCGTAGCGCAGGAGGCCGCCGGCTTTGGCGTATTTCTCGTAAACGTGAACGGAGTGACCGGCGCGCGCGAGCTGCTGCGCGCAAGCTAGTCCCGCCGGCCCGGAGCCGACAACCGCAACGGTCTTGCCGGTTTTTGTTGACGGCGCTTCCGGGATCAGCCCTTGGGCGATGGCGCGATCGGCAATGGCGCATTCGATCGATTTGATGGTGACCGGGTTGTCGTCGATGTTGAGCGTGCAGGAGGCTTCGCAAGGCGCCGGGCAGACGCGTCCGGTGACTTCGGGGAAATTATTGGTCGAGTGCAGGTTGCGCGCCGCCTCATCCCAATTGCCGGCATAAACGAGATCGTTCCAGTCGGGGATCTGGTTGTTGACCGGGCAGCCGGGTGTTCCCGGCGTGAGCGAACCCGTGCCCTGACAAAAGGGCACGCCGCAATTCATGCAGCGCGCGGCCTGGGTCCGGTAGTCCTGTTCCGGCAGCGGCACGACGAATTCGCGCCAATGACGAACGCGCTCTTGGACCGCTTCGTAGTCGCGGTCTTCGCGCTGGTATTCGAGAAACCCGGTGACCTTGCCCACGTCGCTCTCTGCCGCGCGCCCTATTCCGCGGCTTGCATGGCCGCGGTCTGCGCCTTGAGTTCATTGAGAGCACGACGGTACTCGATCGGCATCACTTTACGAAACTTGGGATACCAGGTCGACCACTCGGCCAGAATTTTCGCCGCGACCGTCGAATGGGTAAAATGCGCGTGCCGCGCAATCAGGAGCCGGAGCCGCGCGGCGTCGCGTCCGCTCATGTCGGCCATCACTTCCACGAGGCCGTGCGATTCAAGATCGCGGGATTGACCGAAAACCCGCTCGCTGACCGCCTCCTCGGCCGGCATCGGCTCAAGCTCCACCATGGCGAGGTTGCAGCGCGAGGCGAAAGTGCCGTCTTCGTCGAGCACGTAGGCAATGCCTCCGGACATGCCGGCGGCGAAGTTTCTGCCGGTACGGCCGAGAACGACCACGACACCACCGGTCATATACTCGCAGCAATGATCGCCGGCGCCTTCGATCACGGCAGTCGCGCCGGAATTGCGCACGGCGAAACGCTCACCGGCAACGCCGCGAAAATAGCATTCGCCCTCGATGGCGCCGTAAAGCACGGTGTTGCCGATAATGATGGATTGCTCGGGAACGATGGCCGTGTTGGTCGGGGGACGAACCACAATACGGCCGCCGGATAGACCTTTGCCGACATAGTCGTTGGCATCGCCTTCCAGCTCAAAGGCGACGCCGCGCGCAAGGAACGCGCCGAAACTCTGTCCTGCCGTGCCCTTGAAGCGTGCGACGATGGTATCGCTTGGCAGGCCGTCATGGCCGTAACGCTTGGCAATCTCGCCCGACAGCATGGCGCCGGTGGTGCGGTCGGTATTGGTAATCGGCAGGTTTATCCGGACCGGTGCACCGCGCTCGAGCGCGGCTCGTGCCTCCTCAATGAGCTTGCGGTCAATGACACCGGCAAGCTTGTGGTCCTGTCTTTCGCGATTGTAGATGGCGACGCCCGCGGGCGCCGGCGGCTTGGTGAACAACCGCGAGAAATCAAGGCCCTGCGCCTTCCAGTGATCGACAAGCTGACGGGCGTCGAGCATTTGCGTCTGGCCGATCATCTCGTTGAAGGTGCGATAACCCATCGCCGCCATCAGCTCGCGCACTTCCTCGGCGACAAAGAAAAAGAAGTTGATGACGTGCTCGGGTTGGCCGCGGAAGCGTTTGCGCAGCACCGGATCCTGGGTTGCCACTCCGACCGGACAAGTGTTGAGATGGCACTTGCGCATCATGATACAGCCAGCGGCGATCAGCGGTGCGGTGGCGAATCCGAATTCGTCGGCGCCAAGCAGCGCGCCAATGATGACGTCGCGGCCGGTCCGAAGGCCGCCGTCAACTTGCACGGCGATCCGTCCGCGCAAGCGGTTAGCGACCAACGTCTGATGGGTCTCGGCGAGACCGATCTCCCACGGTGAACCGGCATGCTTGATCGAGGTCAGCGGCGAGGCGCCGGTGCCGCCTTCGTATCCGGCAATGGTGACGTGATCCGACCGCGCCTTGGAGACGCCCGCGGCGACGGTGCCGACGCCGACTTCGGAAACAAGTTTGACGGAAACGTCGCCGTCCGGATTGACGTTTTTCAGGTCGAAGATCAGCTGCGCCAAATCCTCGATCGAATAAATGTCATGATGCGGCGGCGGCGAGATCAAGCCGACGCCCGGGGTCGAGTGCCGCACCGCGGCGATGGTCTTGTCCACCTTATGCCCGGGCAATTGGCCGCCTTCGCCGGGCTTGGCGCCCTGTGCGATCTTGATCTGCATCATATCGGCGTTGACCAGATACTCGGCGGTGACGCCGAAGCGGCCGGAAGCGACTTGCTTGATCGCCGAGCGCATCGAATCGCCGTTTGGCAACGGCTTGAAGCGGTCGGATTCTTCGCCGCCTTCACCGGTATTCGACTTGCCGCCGATCCGGTTCATGGCAATCGCCAGCGTGGTGTGCGCCTCGCGCGAGATCGAGCCATACGACATGGCGCCGGTGGAGAAGCGCTTCACGAGCTCCCTTGCCGGCTCGACCTCCTCGATCGGCACTACGGCGCGGCCATCCTCTTCCGGGGACTTGACGCGGAACAAGCCGCGCATGGTGTAGAGATGTTCCGACTGCTCGTTGATGATGGCGGCATATTGCCGGTATTTTTCATACGAGTTGCCGCGCACAGCATGTTGCAGCGTACCCACCGTCATTGCGTTCCAAACATGCTCCTCGCCGCGAACGCGAAACGCGTATTCGCCGCCGACGTCGAGCATGCCGCGGTAGACCGGAGCGTCGGAAAAAGCGTCGCGATGCCTACGCACCGTTTCTTCGGCGATTTGGTCGAGGCCGACGCCCTCAATCCGGGTAGCCGTTCCGGTGAAATATTCGGCGACGAATTCGGACTTCAGGCCGACCGCGTCGAAAATCTGCGCACCGCAATAGGACTGGTAGGTGGAGATGCCCATCTTGGACATCACCTTGAGCAGGCCTTTATCGATCGACTTGATGTAACGCTTGATGATTTCCTTGTCGTCGAGCTTTTGCGGCAGCTCGTGCTTCATCGCAACAATCGTCTCGAAAGCAAGATATGGGTTGATCGCCTCGGCGCCGTAGCCGGCGAGGCAGGCGAAATGGTGCACTTCGCGCGGCTCGCCGGACTCGACGACAAGCCCGACCGAGGTGCGCAAGCCTTCGCGGATCAGGTGGTGATGCACCGCCGCACAGGCGAGCAGCGATGGAATGGGAATGCGGTCTGCGCCGGCGCGGCGGTCGGAGAGAATGACGATATTGATGCCGTCGCGCACCGCTTCGTCGGATTGCGCACACAAAGTCGCCAACGCGGCTTCCATGCCGGCGGCGCCGTCTTCGGCCGGCCAGGTTGTGTCAAGCGTCAGTGATTTGAAATGCGACTCGGCGACTTCCGAAATCGCCCTGATCTTCTCCAAATTCGCGTTGGTGAGGATCGGTTGATGGACTTCAAGGCGCTTGGTCTTCGACGCGCCTTCCAGATCGAACAAGTTCGGCCGCGGTCCGATGATGGAAACCAGACTCATCACCAGTTCTTCGCGGATCGGATCGATCGGCGGGTTGGTGACCTGCGCGAAGTTCTGCTTGAAATAAGTGAAAAGGAGTTTCGGTCGCTCGGATAACGCCGAGATCGGCGTATCGTTGCCCATCGACCCGACCGGCTCTTCGCCGGCCGTCGCCATCGGCGTCATCAGAAGCTTCAGATCTTCCTGGGTATAGCCGAAAGCCAGTTGCCGGTTGAGCAACGCGAGATTTGAGATCGGCGCGGCTTCCGCGGACGTCGGCAGATCCTCAAGCACAATCTGCGTGCGTTCGAGCCATTCGCCGTAGGGGTGGCTTCTGGCCAGCGACGCCTTGATCTCGTCGTCGGGAATGAGGCGGCCTTCCTCGAGATCGACGAGAAGCATCTTGCCTGGCTGCAGCCGCCATTTGGCGACGATCTCTTCCTCCGGTATCGGCAGCACGCCAACTTCAGACGCCATGATGACCCGGTCGTCTTTGGTGACGATGTAACGCGCGGGGCGCAGGCCGTTGCGGTCGAGCGTCGCGCCGACTTGACGGCCGTTGGTGAACGCGATGGCGGCCGGGCCGTCCCACGGCTCCATGAGCGCGGCATTGTATTCGTAGAAGTTGCGGCGTTCCTCATCCATGAGCGGATTGCCCGCCCACGCCTCGGGAATCATCATCATCATCGCATGCGCGAGCGAATAGCCGCCCATGGTGAGGAATTCGAGCGCGTTATCGAAACACGCGGTGTCGGACTGTCCTTCGTAGGAGATCGGCCACAGTTTCTTGATGTCATCGCCGAAGTGCGGCGAAGACACCGAAGCCTGCCGCGCCGCCATCCAGTTGTTGTTGCCGCGTAGCGTGTTGATCTCACCGTTATGCGCAATCATGCGGTACGGGTGCGCCAGCGACCAGGTCGGGAACGTGTTCGTCGAGAAGCGCTGATGCACCACGGCGAGCGCACTCTCGAAGTCGGGATCGTGCAGATCCGGGTAATAAGTGCCGAGCTGGTCGGCGAGGAACATGCCCTTGTAGATCACCGTGCGGCACGAGATCGAAACCGGATAATAATGCGAAGTCTGCCGCTCACGGCGGGCATAAAGCGTCTGCGAGATTGTCTTGCGCAGGATGTAAAGCCGCCGCTCGAACTCGGTCTCCGACCGTATCCTGGAGCCGCGGGCGAGAAAGACTTGCTTGTGGACCGGCTCGGTCGGCTTGACCGATTCGCCGAGAGTGGAGTTGTCGGTCGGCACGTCGCGCCAGCCGAGCAGCGTCATGCCTTCCTGCTCGGCGACCTCGGCGTATGTCTCCATTATTTCCCGCCGCCGCTCGGCGTCATGCGGGAGGAACAGCACACCTACCGCGTAATGGCCGGGCTGCGGCAGATCGAAGCCCAGTTCGGCGGCTTTCTTGGCAAAAAATTTGTGCGGTTTTTGCACCAGAATGCCGGCGCCATCGCCAGCGCGAGGATCGGCGCCGACCGCGCCGCGGTGCTCGAGGTTGACCAGAATAGTGAGGGCATCCTCGACGATCCTGTGCGAGGCCCGGCCTTTGATATCGGCAATGAAGCCGACCCCGCAGGAATCTTTCTCCAGCGCCGGATCGAACAGGCCAAAACTCGCGGGGCCCATGGTCGTCTCGCACTCCCCACCAGTACCCCGACCGTTCCAGGTCAGAGTTCCGGCATAATGCGCCCTGCGCAGGATCGCGTCTTCCGGCGCCGAGGGCGAGTTACTGCATTCTGAAGGCAACCTTTGTACCGCCACGCGGCCCAGGCTGCTTGTCTGCCGCCGTCCGACGCGCCCTCGCCACGGCGGTTGGCCGGAACGCCTGTCCCGGCCCCCTTGCCGGGTCGCGCGCCGTCGGCCACAAATTGGGACAGCAATACTGTCCTATATCAACATCGCAAATTCCGAGCCCAAGCACAAGAGCGCAAGCTTGGACCTGGCAACACCGAGTTGGATTCTGCGCTTACGTTTCGGCTGCCGCAAGCGATCCAGATTAAGATGCGCGCGCCGCCGCGCGTCGAAGCGCGGAAACCGAGCTCTAATGAATTACACTCCCACAAAACCGATACGATTGTAACAGTCGTTCTTCCGGAGGGTGAGATTATGAGCAAGCGCGTATCCGCGGAGGCCGCATTGCTGATGCTGCATTGGCAGAACAGCGTTTGCGATCCGAAAGGCGTGTGGGGAAAGAATCTGTGCCGGCAGATTGAAAAGAGCGGCGCGATCGCCAACGCACAAAGGGTGTTGGCAACCGCCCGTGACCGCGGCCTGCTGACGATCTTCGTCAATATCGGTTGGCGCCCCGGCTTTCCCGAGCTGCCGGAGAATCAGTATTATCCGCTCCTGCAGGGCGCCAAGGACGAGAACAAAGGAATCGTCGGCACCTGGGAAGTCAATGTCATCGATGCCCTGAAGCCGCAGACCACCGAGCCGATTGTCGTCAATTATGGCTCCGACAGCTTTGAGGGCACCGATCTCGAAAGAATTCTCCACGCCAACAACATCGGCCATCTATTTGTCAGCGGCCAATGCATTGAGCACGTGGTGGCGACCACCATCAAACGCGCCGCCAATATGGGCTACAACGCCATCCTCATCAAAGACGCAACCAGCGGCTTCACCGACGGAAACTATAACGCCATGCTCGATATCCTGCCGCTGTATTCGAAAGTCATCACGGCCAGCGAGTTCGCGCTGGAAGCGCCCTTTGGCGGGAGTGCGCGCACCACGACATTTTCGCCATCCCAAGACTCGTTTAGCGGGCGCATGGCGTGGCGCCGTTGAGCGGCTTCGCTTGGGGCCGGCCGGCCTATGAACGGAAATTTTTCCGCGCGCCCAAGCGCTGCCCCAATTGCATTCGATCTTGGGCGATACGGAGATAGGGGCGTGGTGGGGAGGGCGTCGTGAAGTTCGGAGTAATGGCGGCTGTCGCGCTGAGTGTGGTTTTCACCCTCTCGGCGGTGCCGCAAGTCGCCGCGCAAGCGCCGCAAACCCTCCCGCCGCTGCCGGGTTTTGTGCCGCCTTATGAAATCAGCCGGATTGTTCGCTCGGCAGGATTCGATCCGCTCGCGCCGCCGCTCCGAGAAGGTGCGGCTTACGTCGTGCGCGCTGTCGACTTTCGCGGCACCCTCATGCGCGTCGTGGTCGACGGTCGCAGCGGCGCTATTCGCGCCGTCAATCGCATTGTGGCCGCTTCAGAAGCGTACGGCCCGATGGAAATGCCGCCTCCGCCTTACGGCCCGCCGCCATCCTATGGCGAGCCGCCGCCGGAGTTCTCGCCGCCGCGCATGGTACCGTTCCGAGAAAGCGCTGTTCCCGCTCTGCCGCTGTCGGCTCCTTCGCTAGCGCCGCTCCCGGCGGTACGTCCGGTCACTCAGGCGTTTCCGCCGCTGCCGCGCCGGCGTCCGGCCGAGGTCGCGTCACGCAAGGCCGCGGACGAATCCAAGCCTACGATCGGCAAGCCCGACTCCGCTGTGCCTGCGCCAGCCGCCTCGATCCCGAAAAAGCAGCCCTCGGCGGGACCGCTTCCTGACTGACATTCGATGCGCCGGCGTCAGACAGGCGGCCTTGTCGCGTAACGCAGCGTGTCCGATTGCTTCGCCGCGCCCGCGGTGAGACAGTCTGCTGACAGAACGACACGCGTGCAGCGGACAGGCTCCGCAAGATTGCGTGCGGGCTCCGGGGAGGAACGACATGGCTGGAGATGCGGCGGTCACGGTGGCGGCGCGCCTCGATCGCCTGCCGCCGACACGCCACACCCGCAAGCTTATCACGCTGCTTTCGCTCGGTGGCTGGTTTGAATTCTACGACCTTTTCTTCACAGCTTACGTCGCAATCGGACTTTTCAGAGCCGACATTTACAAGCCTACGACGCAAGGCTTGTTCGATCTGCACGGCTTCGCCAGCTTCGTCGCCGCCGGCTTTGCCGGAATGTTCCTCGGCACCCTCATCTTCAGCAGGCTCTCGGACCGCTTCGGACGGCGCTCGATCTTTACGTTTGCGCTGCTGTGGTACTCGGTCGGCGCGTTCATTATGGCGTTTCAGCAAACTCCGGAAACCATCGATTTTTGGCGGCTCATTGCCGGCATCGGGCTTGGCGTCGAGCTGGTCAACGTCGATGCTTACCTGTCGGAGCTCGTGCCGAAGGAGCAGCGCGGCGCCGCCTTCGCGTACAATCAGTGCGTGATGTACACCGCTGTTCCGATCGTGGCGTTTCTCGCCTGGCAGCTGGTGCCGATGAACATCTTCGGCCTCGACGGCTGGCGCTGGGTGGTCATCATCGGCTCGGTCGGGGCCGTTTTCATCTGGTGGATCCGCCTCAGTCTGCCGGAATCGCCGCGCTGGCTCGCGCAACGCGGCCGCGCCGCAGAGGCGGAGCGTATCGTTTCAGAAATGGAGGATCATGCGCGCGCGGAAACCGGTCGCGATCTGCCGCCGGCGGAAGCGGTCGCCGGTGAGACCGAGCACAAGACCGGTGCGTGGACGGAGATGTGGAATCCGACTTATCGTGGCCGCACGATCATGCTGGTCGTTTTTCAGCTCATTCAGACCATCGGCTATTACGGATTTAACAGTTGGGTGCCAGCGCTCCTGGTCTCGCAAGGCGTCGGAGTCACGAAGTCGCTCGTCTACACTTTCATCATCGCCATCGCCGCGCCGGTCGGCCCGCTGATCGGCTATTTCTTCGCCGACCGTTTCGAGCGCAAATGGCAGATTGGCTGGGCGGCCCTCGGCATGGCAGCCTTCGGCCTGTTATTTGCCCAGCAGACGACGGCAGCCGGTGTGATCATCTGCGGGCTCCTCGTTACCCTGTGCGCGAACTGGTTCTCGTTTGCTTTCCACGCCTACCAGTCCGAGCTCTATCCGACCCGAATTCGCGCGCGGGCGGTTGGATTCGTTTATTCATGGAGCCGGTTCTCCGCCATCTTCTCCGGCTTCATCATTGCTTTTTTCCTCCGCCAATACGGGACCCCCGGCGTGTTCGGTTTCATCGCCGCCGCTATGATCGCGGTGTTCATCATTGTGGGTTTTTTCGGCCCGGCGGTGACGAGAAGGCGGCTGGAAGCCATTGCGAGCTGATTGCTCGCAGCATTCGGGCGCGCAAAAAGAGCGCCCCGGAAATCCGAGGCGCTCCAGAGCGTACGTCAGTCTACAAGCTTAGTTACGCCGCCTGCTTCTGCTCGACAACCTTGCCGTTGCCGATCGGGATGAGACGGGGCTTTTTCGCCTCCGGAATCTCGCGTACCAAATCGACATGCAAGAGTCCGTGCTCAAGCTTGGCGCCTTTCACCTGAACGAAGTCGGCGAGCTGGAACGCGCGCTCAAAGGCGCGGGCCGCGATGCCCTGGTAAAGCACGTCGCCGTGCTTCTCCTCGTTCTTGCCGTTCTTCTCGCCGCGGATGGTAAGGGTGTTCTCCTTAGCCACGATGGAGAGTTCGGACTCGGCAAAGCCCGCTACCGCGACGGTCACGCGATACTCGTTGTCGCCGGTGCGTTCGATATTATAGGGCGGGTAACCGGGTGCCGCGCCGTCGATGCCCTGATCGAGCAAAGAAAACAGCCGGTCAAACCCGACGGTGGAACGATAAAGCGGTGTGAGATCGTAAGTTCGCATGGCATATCCTCCTTTTGAAGCGACATGCGGGGATCCGCCCGTGGGGGCCGGACCGATGTGATGCGCAGCCGTTTCCGGCCTGTGCAAAGACGAGATAGGAAGACGCCGGCCTCGCCGCAAGAGGGTCAAAGAGGCTGGTAAACAAGCACTTATGAAGCTCATTTCCATCGCGGCCAATCCCGTTCCCGACAACGCGGTAACGGGCATGCTCAAGACGCCGGACGGTGTGGCGCTCCGCTTTGCGCGGTTTGCGCCGCCGGCCGGCCGGCGCGGCACGGTTTGCATTTTTCCCGGCCGTACGGAGTGGATCGAAAAATATTTCGAGACCGTGCGCGACTTGCGCGCGCGGGGATTTGCCGTCGCTATCCTCGACTGGCGCGGCCAGGGGTTGTCAGATCGTGCACTGAGCGATCGGCATAAAGGCCACGTGCGCAGTTTTGCCGATTTCGACACTGACCTCGAAACCTTTATGCGCGAAATCGTTTTGCCCGATTGCCCGCCTCCGATTTTTGCTCTCGGTCATTCGATGGGCGGGACTGTGTTGATCCGCGCCGCTTCTCGCGGCCAACGCTGGTTCGATCGCATAGTCCTCTCGGCGCCAATGATCGGCATTGCTTTCGTGACGTCGATAGGGATCGCCGGCGGCATCGTACGGACGATGCGGCTCGCAGGTTTCGGCTCGATGTATGTACCGGGACGTTATCCGGACGTTCTCGACCTTCGGCCTTATGCCGGAAACATCCTGACGACGGACCCCGTACGTTACGCGCGCAACGCCGCCATTCTCGAGGCGGAGCCGGCTCTCGCCTTGGGCGGTCCGACCGTCGGCTGGTGCGATGCGGCGTTCCGCGCCATCCGCCCGTTCCACGAGCCAAGCTACCCCTCGCGGATTCGGCAGCCGATTCTCATTATCGGCGCCGGCCGCGACGCCATCGTCTCAAACGCGGCGATCGAGGATTTTGCGACATTGCTCCGCGCCGGCTCGCATCTCCCCGTGGTGGGAGCCCAGCACGAGCTGCTGATGGAGCAGGATCGCTTTCGTTCGCAATTCTGGGCGGCCTTTGACGCATTTGTTCCCGGGACGCCGCTTTATTGATGCGCGGCTGAACGTGCCGCAATCGTTTAAGTCGCGAGCCCTTTCTGTAGAATTCTTATGGCCTGGGCGTGAAGGCGGCGATCCCCCGCCGCGATGACGCGGCCGCCGGCGTACGCCCGCTCATTTTCCCAGGTCGTAACGATACCGCCGGATCCTTCGATAATCGGGATGAGCGGCAGCACATCATAAGGCTTGAGCTCGGTTTCGATCACAAGATCGATATGCCCGGCCGCGAGCATGCAATAGGCGTAGCAATCACCGCCGTAACGCGACAACCGCACCGCCTGCTCCACGCGACCGAAGGCTTGGCGATCGTCATCGTTCATCAGCAACGGGCTGGTCGTTGCCAATATTGCTTCGCCGAGTTCTGCGCATGGCCGCGCCCGCAACGCGCGATCGCCGGCGGGGCCGCGATAATTCGCGGCACTGCCGTCCCCGTAGAAGTACTCATGGGTAAATGGCTGGTGCATCATGCCGTAAATCGGCTCGCTGCCCCGGGTCAAGGCGATCAGCGTGCCCCACGCGGGCATCCCGCAAATGAAGGATTTGGTGCCGTCGATCGGATCGAGCACCCAAACATATTCCGCATCCGCACGATCAGCGGGAAACTCCTCGCCGACAATTCCGTGCTCCGGAAACGTTCTTTTGATCAACGCCCGCATCGCGGTCTCGGCCGCACGATCGGCGGCCGTTACCGGATCGAAGCCGCCGGAAATGCTTTTATTCTCAACCCCCAGCGTGGTCCGAAAGAACGGCCGGAGCGCTTCGCCCGAAACGGCCGCAAGCTCGTCGACAAAGGCCGCGAAATCGATCGCCGTCATGGGGATCTCCGTTGGATCGAGTACCTGCCTGATGAGGCGGCCAAGACCGGCTGTTGCCAATGCGCAACGGTCGCCCCGAAACCGATGTGCCAAAGGCCATTGTTGACCGGGTTGCCTCTATTTTAAGCAAAACAGTTCGGATACGCGATCAGAGCAAGCCATTGATATGTTTATATTTTTCTCGCTTTCCTTCCTTTGGTCTGCGTCATCCCGGCAACGTAGAGCTGCCCTGCACAATTTGCAGGAGATTTCAGGGGAAAGGGCGGGTCAAATGGGTCAGTAGGGCTTGCGTTTTGTGCGGCGCGGTGTATGTTGTTGCAGTGCGGTAGCGAGAGGTTTCCTCGCGTTACCGCCGCCCTCCTTGGGCGTTTCCTCCCTAGACTTGGGCCGCTCGCCATGCGAGCGGCCCTTTTTCTTTTAGCGGGAACGCTTGACAGCTAGCTTATTCGGCGGCGGCCCGATAGGGCCGCAATTCTTCCAGCGGGATTTCAGCCAGCCGGTCGGCCAGGATTTCGAACTCGCTTGCCAGCCGAGCGAAGCTCGCCGCCCGCTGGTAGCGGCGTTCGTCCATATACAGTGAGCGGTTGATCTCCAGCTGGACGGCGTGCAAGCCGGCGGTGGGATTGCCGTAGTGTTCGGTAATGAAGCCGCCCGCGTAGGGCTTATTGCGGCTGACCACGTAGCCGAGTTGCCGCATGGTCGCTTCGATCGTCTCGGCGATGACGGGAACGCAGCTCGTGCCGTAGCGGTCTCCGAGGACCAGATCGGCGCGCGGGCGCTCATCCTTGGCGCCGGTCGCCGAAGGCATGGAATGACAGTCGACCAGGACGGCCGCGCCAAATTCCCGATGCAGACGCAGAAATACCCGACGGAGCGCGCGATGATAGGGCTTGTAGAGTTCGTCGATCCGCTGCAGAGCCTCAGCGACGGATATCCGCTGGTCATAGATCTCCTGCGCGTCGCCGACGACGCGCGCAACGGTGCCCAAGCCGCCAGCTACCCGCATCGAGCGGGTGTTCGCGAATGAGGGCAGGCGGCCGTCGAACATCCGCGGATCGAGTTCGTAGGGCTCGCGATTGACATCGACAAAGCAGCGCGGAAAATGCGCGCGCATCAACGGATGGCCCCGGCCGACGACGCCAAGGATCAGTTCGTCGACAAACGAATCCTCGGATCGTCGCAACGTCGCCAGATCGAGCCTGGAAGCTTGCAGGAAGTCCGGCGGGTAAATCCGTCCGCTGTGCGGGGAGTTAAACAACAGCGGGCCGCGATAGCGTGCGGGCTCAAGCACCTCGAACGGCGGCTCCAATTGATCTCGGTTTCCCGGCATGAGCACAGCGCACTTTCGCCGTCCCACAAAGCTTGCGGCGACCTCGATCCCTAGCGTGCGATGGCGGTCATTGTCCAGAGCGAGGCGGATTTGTCGGCGTTTGCTTTCACCTCATGTTTACCTGGCATCCGGCTTATGGAATCTAAGGGGGCCGGCCGGCCGCCGGGGGTCTGAGTAAATGCCTAAAATCCTGCTTGCCGAAGACGACATGGACATGCGGCGGTTCCTGGTGAAAGCGCTGCAGAATGCCGGGTTCGAGGTCACCTCATACGACAACGGCTTGTCCGCCTATCAGCGTTTGCGCGAAGAACCGTACGAACTTTTGCTGACCGATATCGTCATGCCGGAAATGGACGGCATTGAGCTGGCGCGCCGCGCGGCCGAACTCGATCCCGATATTAAGATCATGTTCATCACCGGCTTTGCCGCGGTCGCGCTTAACTCTGATTCGAGCGCGCCCCGGCATGCCAAGGTGCTGTCGAAGCCGATTCACCTGCGCGAGCTCGTCAACGAAGTCCAAAAACTGTTGGCCGCCTGAGGCCGTGGCGCTGGCGCCGGCCGCAAATCGGTCAGGCCACCCGCCGCTTGTCGCGCGCGGTGTGCGGTCTATGAACGGCCTCCAGCCTTTCGACGCGGAAATTGCGTGCAATGCGATCGGCGCTCGCCGGACGACTTATAACCGCTACACGCCGCCCAACGTCGATGCGTCGCGCCACTAACAGCGGCCTGAACATCCGTGCCGGGTGACGCGCAACCGGCGCGTTGCCGGCTTTCAAATCGGCCGCCGCGATTTCTGCCCGGCGAGCCTGCTGTTCTCGTTCGGCATCCTGCGCCTCGCGCAACTGCGCCTGCTCAAGCTCGGCGAACACCGGCAAGCCGCGGCATGGCAGAAGCCGGACAAAGGCGAGTTGCGAATCATTTAGCGGCGACTTGCGCCATGCCTCGGGGGAACGTCCGGTGACGCGCATGACGTAGACTTGCGTCTCGCGTGGCAATGTACGCCCATGCTCTAGCCATTCAGAGACGCGATGTGCGCCTGCATTATAGGCGGCGGCGGCAAAGCCAAGGTTGCCGAATTGCTCGTGCAAACCGTGGAGGAATTTGGCGGAGGCCGGGATCGCTTCATGAGAGTCGAATGGATTGCCTAAGCCGACTTCCATGGCGACTTCCGGCATGAATTGCGCGATGCCGAGTGCACCGGCCGAACTTACGGCGTCGTGCTGGAAACGGCTTTCCTGCCAGATCAGGTTGGCAAAGAACGTCACCGGCAAATCGTTGCGCAAAGCTGAGGCCAGCAGCGCTTTGCACAAAGTGTCGATTGAATCGGGTGGCAGTTGATCGGCGCTGACGTCGGTGGCGGCGGGCGGAGGCGGTTGGGGGAGGCCGGCTGTTTCTTCGCCTTGACGGTGCGGCGCGTCGGCCGCCGCTTGCGGCAAAGCCAGAACCAATTGGCCGGGGGTCGCGCCGCCCGCGGTATGCGGGTTGAGGCTCAAATCGGACATTGCCAAGCGGTCGCCTTTAACGCCAAGCTGATCTTGATATTTGACCTCCGGAACTGCTCCCTCGAGACTCACTACCAAGAACGCCAGCGTAAGAATCGCTCGCATCTCCGCTCCATGCGATATCGTGCTGCGGCCGTATCCGAAGACACGCCGGGCAACGATGTGGATGAGAGAAGTCCCCTCGACTGGTGCCTCTGATGCCGAGGTAACCGGGCGTTTCTTTGGTAATAATGAGTTTTCGCGAAGGCTCTTCGCGGCGATTGCCAAGCCGAATTACGGCGTTACTTTGGAATTGAAACTCACGCGCGCTCTCAGTTAAAACTCATCCCGGGCCCGCGAACAAACCGACACTTGCGATTTCTCGGCAAAGCCCTGTGGTAAGTTGCGCAAACGAGCTCGGCCGCGTGCGATGTTGATTGTGGTATTTTTTCACGAGTGATCATGCATCCGCGTCGCATATTGTTTTTGCTGGCGAGCGATTGGTACTTTTACTGGCACCGATTGGCCGTTGCGGAGCGCATTGCTGCTCGCGGTTACGACGTTCAGGTGGCCGCACCCGACGGGCGGTTTCGCGCCGCTATTGAAGCGGCGGGATTGCGCTTCCATCCGATTCGAATGGATCGCCAGGGGCTCAATCCGTTCAATGATCTCGCGACCATGAAAAACGTGGTCGATCTCTATCGGGCCTTAAAGCCCGATCTGGTGCATCACGTCGCCGTTAAGCCGATTATTTACGGCTCGATTGCGGCCAAGATCACCAAGGTTCCCGTCATCATCAATGCGATGCCCGGTCTCGGATATGTATTCGTTTCGCAGCAGCTGACAGCGCGCCTGATCCGGCCGGGAATTGCAGCGGCCTTTCGGCTTTTGGTGAATGCGCGCAACAGTAAGGTGATTGTCGAAAACCACGACGACATGGCCAGGTGGATCGCGTGGCGCGTAATACAGCCGGATCGAATCGTGGTTACGCCCGGCTGCGGCGTTGACGTCGAAAGCTTTCGTCCAGCCCCGGAGCCGCCCGCTCCGCCTCTCGTGATTCTGCCCGCGCGGCTCTTGTTTTACAAAGGCGTGGAAGAGTTTGTAGAAGCGGCTCGCATGCTTAAAGCACGCGATATTCAGGCGCGATTTGCCCTGGTAGGCGAGGGCGATACCGGGAATCCGGCGTGCGTGCCGTCCGATCTGTTGCGGCAATGGCAGAAGGAAGGCGTGGTCGAATTGTTCGGTTGGCACGACGACATCGCGCAAGTGCTGGCGCAGTGTCATGTCGTTTGTTTGCCATCCCACGGCGGCGAAGGGATTCCGCGATCGCTGCTTGAGGCGGCGGCAAGCGGCAAACCGATCGTCACGACCGACGTCTCCGGCTGCCGAGACGCAGTGCGCGACGGCGAGAATGGGTTCCTGGTACCGCCGCGACAAGCCGCGCCGCTTGCCGACGCCATCGAGCGCTTAGTGCGCGATGCCGATTTGCGCCGCGTCATGGGCGAACGCGGGCGCGAGCGCGCGCTCGGGGAGTTTTCGGTAGATATCGTGGCTGAACAGACCTTGGAGGTCTATGAGGAGCTTTTCGCCTCAAGCGTGACGAAGAAGTCGCGGCCGTTGGATTCAATCAAGAACGACGCTCCGGTCGGCGACAGCAGACTTTGAATTTCGTCCTCGCGGTAAAGAAACAGATCGCAGCGATTGCGGTAGCGCATCTTTCTTTGCCAGGCGAGGAATCCGCCTGCTTTCGGAAAGCTAAAAAACGCACGCCGACGTGTGATTTGCAGAACACGTTCAATCACCACCCGCGGGTCGCGGATATAATCCATGAACCCCATTACGATCGCGTAATCGAACTTTTCGGGAACCGGATAGGTGAGAAAATCGTCGAGCGCGAACCTACAGCGATCGGCAACGCCGCATGAGGCCGCGCGCTCGCGCGCGATCTTCAGCATCCCGGGCGCGAAATCCAGCCCTATGACTTTCGCCGCTCCGGCGCGCGCCAACGCAATGCTGTAGTGGCCTGGTCCGCAGCCAATATCGATGACAGAGCGCCCTTGGATCGGCTGGCAACCGGCCAAGGTCTTTTCGTACCGCACGACCATCGCCCGGCGGAACAATCTGTTGGCGACCCGCTCCAACGCGCGATTGTCGTTTCCGTAAATGGAATCGAAGTCGGCGGCGTAGTCATCGAAGAAATGTGAGGTGCGGTCGTTCATTCAAGCGGCCACTTGCGCCATGTATCTGTCAAAGGACGACACGTTAAAGTCACGCAGAATCTGACGAATTTTTGGACGCGTGGAGCGAAGGTTGACGTAGCAGGTGAATTTCCTGCGCAAACTGAGGGGCATTCGCGGGTGGTCGGGATCGATCTCGCGTGGATGCACGTAAAAGACAACGGGCCGCCCTTCATTTAGCGCGGTATAGCCCATGGCGCGAATGACGCGGTACGGAAAAAGCCGTAAATATCCGCCGCCGAAAAAGCACATCGGCCTGCCGAGCACTCGCACCGCGGTAATCGGAAATTCCGTAAGCGCGCCCGCCGGCGTTTCCAGGCGGTGGGGTGCAAGACGGTCGGTGGCAAGGCCGCCGGTTTGATGAGGCGCGGGGAAGACCGAGGAGTCGTAGCGATATCCCGCCTCGACGAGTTTCTCGAAGAACCATGGCGTTTGCCTGGTGACGGAGAATGCCGGCGCGCGAAAGCCGCGAACGGCTTGGCCGGACACATCCTCAAGCAATTTTCGCGTCGCCAGAACATCCTGGTAAAATTCGTCGGCCGACATTTCGTAGACCAGCCGATGGAAGTAGCTGTGCGAGGCGATTTCGTGACCCGCGGCGGCCGCCTCGCGAATCAGATGGGGAAACCGCTTGGCGAAATAGCCGACGACGAAGCACGTCGCCGTCCCCCCGGCCGCGGCCAAAAGTTCAAGCAAGGTGTGCAAGTTCCGCTCAATCCGGCTTTCGAGCCGATCCCATTCCGAAGGCGGCGGCTCAAAGCCTGTTCCGGAAAGATTGAACCAATCCTCGACGTCTATTGAAAAAATGCTCTGCGGTAAGGACATCCGCTCAGCCGTTTGCGAGCCAGCTATCGTGGCGACTTAGCCAGCCATATCCCAGAATGTCGCCGCGAATCCTAGAAACTTGCGCCAAGGCGGCGAAAGGCAGATATTAGTTGCGTTCGAGACCAATATCCGCGAGGTCTGTTCGCGGGTCGTCCTCGGGAGGTCCCATGACCCAAGTCACGAAGCAAAAGGCGAAGGTCCGCAATGCGGAGCGGGGCGTAGCGCGCAATGAGAGCCCTTTGGGGTACCAGGCCGGGTTCGGCAATCACTTTCTTTCCGAGGCGGTTGCCGGCGCACTTCCCGTTGGACGCAACTCGCCGCAGCGTCCGCCGCTTGGTCTCTACGCCGAGCAGATTTCGGGGACTTCGTTCACAATGGCGCGGGCGGAAAACCGCCGCACCTGGACCTACCGCATTCAGCCTTCGGTCGTGCATCGTCCCTATGGACGCATCGACAACGGTCTGATCCGCAGCGCGCCGTTCAACGAAGCTGAGGCGACACCGACGCAACTGCGCTGGTCGCCGTTCCCGATCCCGCGAAAGCCGACCGACTTCGTCGAAGGCATTGTTACGCTCGGCGGCAACGGCGATGTCGCGACCCAGATCGGCATGGCGGTGCACTTTTATGCCGCCAACCGATCCATGCACGATCGCTGCTTCTACAACGCCGACGGCGAAATGCTTATTGTGCCGCAGCAAGGACGTGCCCGCTTCTTCACCGAGCTCGGCGTCATCGAGGCAGCGTGCGGCGAAATCGTCATCATCCCGCGCGGGCTGCGGTTCCGCGTTGAACTGCCGGATGGTCCGTCACGCGGATATATTTGCGAGAATTACGGGGCGATGCTGCGCTTGCCTGAACTGGGCCCGCTCGGCGCCAATGGGCTAGCCAATTCGCGGGACTTCCTTGCGCCGGTCGCCGCCTACGAAAATACCAGCGCGCCGGTCAGCATGGTGGCGAAGTTCCAGGGCAATCTGTGGGCGGCGGAGATGGACCACTCTCCGCTGAACGTCGTCGCCTGGCACGGCAATTTCGCGCCGTACAAATACGAGCTTGCCCGCTTTAATGTCATGGGCACCGTAAGCTTCGATCATCCCGATCCTTCGATATTTTCCGTGCTGACCGCGCCATCCGACCTCCCGGGCGCGGCCAACATCGATTTCGTGATCTTTCCGCCGCGCTGGCTCGTCGGCGAGGATACGTTCCGGCCGCCGTGGTATCACCGCAACGTCATGACCGAGTTCATGGGCCTGTTGGAGGGTGCCTACGATGCCAAGGCGGAAGGCTTTTTGCCCGGCGGCGCAAGCTTGCATAATTGCATGACGGCTCACGGCCCGGATGCGGAAACTTGGGAGCGTGCCAGCGGGGCGGAGCTAAGGCCGCATAAAGTCGAAGATACCATGGCCTTTATGTTCGAAAGCCGTTTTGCGATGCGGCTTACGCGTTACGCCATGGAATCTTCCGAACTCCAGCACGACTATTTCGAAGGATGGCAGGGGCTGGACAAGCATTTTCACGGCCGCTAGCCGCTTGCCCTCGCCGTCGTTGCAGTCATAACGCCCGTCCTGCGGATCCGCCACGACGCGCCACCGTGCCCGCCCGCTGGGGCGCCGGGGTGGCGCCCCGACGCAAAGACCGCTATGGAAACGCACGGGGAAAATTCCGCCGGCCTGTCCAGATGCTCAGCAAGTACCTTAACGTGCGCAGGCTTCTGATCATCGCGCATGATCTGATCGCGACGGCTGCGGCGGTACTGGCAAGTTTTTACCTGCGTTTCGAATCCGCCGGTCTTGCCGAGCGCGAGCATACCCTGCTCACGTTTCTGCCTGCATTCGTCGTCTATGCCGGCATCGTCTATTTCTTCTTTCATCTCTATGAGTCGAAATGGCGCTTCGCGTCGCTCCCTGACTTAATGAACATTCTCCGCGCCTCGACCGTGTTGGCGGTGTCGCTCGTGGCGCTCGATTACGTGCTGATATCGCCGAATGTGCTCGGCCAGTTCTTCTTCGGCAAAACCACCATTCTACTCTATTGGCTTTTGCAGATGGCGTTCCTGGGCGGATCGCGGATCGCTTATCGTTACTTCCGTTACACGCGCGCCCGGCATCACGCGCGCTCGCCGGAATCCAACCCCACGCTCGTGCTTGGTCGCGCCGCCGATGCCGAAGTGCTGCTGCGCGCCATTGAGAGCGGCGCGGTGAAAAAGACCTGGCCGGTCGGCATATTGTCGCCATCGCCCGCCGATCGCGGCCAGACCATCCGCGGCATTTCGGTCCTCGGCGATTTCGACGCTCTCGACCTCGTCGTTCACCAGTTGGCCCAGCGCAACACGATTGTGGCGCGGGTGATCTTCACGCCGTCGGCGTTCGAGCCCGATGCCAGGCCGGAGGCAACGATAATGCATGCGCGCCGGCTCGGCCTCACCGTCAGCCGGCTGCCTTCGCTCGACGACGGCGGCGAGTTGCCGCGTCTTGCGCCAGTAAACGTCGAGGATTTGCTGTTGCGGCCGACGGTGAAGATCGACTACGCGCGGCTGGAGACCTTCCTCAAGGGCCGCTCGATAGTCGTCACCGGCGGCGGCGGCTCGATCGGCGCCGAAATATGCGACCGCGTCGTCACCTTTGGCGCGGCGCGGCTGTTGATTGTCGAAAATTCCGAGCCGGCATTGCACGCCGTGCTGGAAGCTCTGGCAACGAAACAATCACGGCCGAAGATCGAAGGGCGGATCGCCGACGTCCGGGACCGGGCGCGAATGTTCCGCCTGATGTCCAACTTCAAGCCTGACATCGTCTTCCACGCCGCGGCGCTCAAGCAGGTACCGTTGCTCGAGCAGGACTGGGAAGAGGGCATCAAGACCAACGTCTTCGGCTCGGTCAATGTCGCCGACGCCGCGGCGGGCGCCGGTGCGGCCGCCATGGTGATGATCTCGACCGACAAAGCGATCGAGCCGGTCTCCGTGCTGGGCGCCACCAAGCGCTTCGCCGAAATGTATTGTCAGGCGCTCGACGCCGATTTGGCCCGGCGCGCGCAGGCCGTGCGGTCCTCGATGCGGTTGATCGCGGTGCGCTTTGGTAACGTGCTCGCCTCGAATGGTTCGGTTGTTCCGAAGTTCAAGGCGCAGATCGATGCCGGGGGCCCGGTGACCGTGACCCATCCCGATGTGGTGCGGTATTTCATGACCATTCGCGAGGCTTGCGATCTGGTCATGACCGCGGCGAGCCACGCGCTTGGCCCGGAGCGGTTGGACGTTTCCGTCTACGTGCTCAACATGGGCCAGCCGGTGAAAATCGTCGATCTCGCCGAGCAGATGATCAGGCTTGCCGGGCTCGAACCGGGGCGGGATATCGACATCGTTTTCACCGGGCTGCGACCCGGCGAGCGAATGCAAGAGCTTCTGTTTGCGGCCGGTGAGCCGACCGTGGAAATCGGTTTTGTCGGCGTCGTCGCCGCCCGCCCGGCGCAGCCGTCGATCGATTCGATGCGTGGCTGGCTTGCCATGCTCGATCAAGGCCTGGCACGCGAAGAGCGCCAATCGATCTATCGCGTGCTGCGCGACGCCGTGCCCGATTTCACGGGTGTTGCGGCCTAAAGCCTCTCGCCATCTCGACGCCTTGGTCTGTACAAGGCTTCGCCGCATTGACCCATCCGGAATTTACCAGACTTGTTGGTTAACCGCGCCCGGCCGTTCGGTTGCGCTAGGACTCGTACGGCTCAAAGAGTCATGCGGGATTCGTAAGCGTGTCATACACGTCGCCTATGCCGCTCATGTGGTCACCGCGTGCCCTCTTTGCCTTTGAGCTTTGAACGGAGGCCTTGGTGCGCGTCACCATGATCGGTGCTGGATATGTCGGTCTTGTGTCGGGCGCCTGCCTGGCCGACTTCGGCCATCATGTAACCTGCATCGACCGCGATGCGCGCCGCATAGCCGCACTCAAGCGCGGCGTGATTCCGATTTTCGAGCCGGGGCTCTCGGAGCTGGTCGGCAATAATGTCCGCCAAGGCCGGCTCGAATTTGACGTCGAACTCCGGGCAGTCGCGGAGGCGGAGGCCATTTTTATCGCGGTAGGGACGCCGTCGCGGCGCGGCGACGGTCATGCCGACCTGACTTTCGTCTATGAAGCGGTGCGCGACATTGCGCCGCTGCTCACGCCGGGCGCGGTCGTAATCACCAAATCGACGGTGCCGGTCGGTACCGGCGACGAAATCGAGCGCATTCTGCGCGAGCAGCGACCGCTGCTGCCGGTGCAAGTGGTATCGAATCCGGAATTTCTGCGCGAGGGCGCGGCCATTCGCGATTTCAAGCATCCCGACCGCATTGTCGTGGGAGCCGAAGACGCGCAAGCGCGCGCGGTGCTCGCTGAAATATACCGCCCGCTCTATCTCAACGCCGCGCCGATTCTCTATGTCGGCCGGCGAACGGCTGAATTGATCAAATACGCTTCCAATGCCTTTCTCGCCACGAAAATCACCTTCATCAATGAAATGGCCGATCTGTGTGAGCGCGTTGGCGCTGACGTACAGGAAGTGGCGCGAGGCATGGGCCTTGATAATCGCATAGGCGCGAAATTCCTTCATGCCGGTCCGGGCTTCGGCGGTTCGTGCTTTCCCAAAGATGCAACCGCGTTGCTTAAAACCGCCCACGATCACGGCGCGCAATTGCGCATTGTCGAAACCGTCACCGCCGTCAACGAGCAGCGCAAGCGCGCAATGGCGCGCAAAGTCGCCGCGGCGCTGGAAGGTTCAGTTCGTGGGACGACTATTGCGGTGCTAGGCCTCACGTTTAAGCCAAACACCGACGATACCCGCGATTCGCCGGCCGTGCCGTTGATCACCGCGCTGACGGACATGGGCGCGAGAGTGCGGTGCTACGATCCGGCCGGCATGGAGCAGGCCAAGCTGCAATTGCCCGACGTGACCTATTGCGATAGCGCCTACAGCGCGGCCGAAAACGCCGATGCCGTGGTGATCGCGACCGAGTGGGAGCAATTCCGCGCTCTCGATCTCAAGCAGCTTCGGCGCATCATGGCGCAACCGGTCATCGTTGACTTGCGGAACATCTATCGGTCCGAAGACATGAGGCGCGCAAAGTTCCGCTATGTCGGGGTTGGAAGCGCCGAAATGACCGCCGGAAAACGCGGCCGAGATCTTCGCCCGCGGCGGCCGCCGACCGTCCACGATCGGTTGGAATCGACCGACCGCACTGTCGAACCGGTCACGTAAGCTCATTCCTGCCGTTAGGCGGCCTCGCCACGGCCGCGCGCCGCCGGTTTGCCGCGCGCAAAGGCGAACAGAAGAACGGCGACCGCCCCAGAGCCGGCCAGCAAGGCAAGCGTTTGACTAAGTACTGCCGGCACGAAGACGGTAGCGCTGGCCAATGCGCACAGGAAAAGATTTAACAGAAAGACCCGCGCAACGATTTCGCGCACCGAGAACCCGCGTTCAGTGGCGAGCTGATAAAAATGCGTGCGGTGCGCTTGCCAGACGCGTTCGCTGCGGATCAGCCGGCGCAACAGCGTAAAGGTGGCGTCGGCGAGATAATAAAGCGGCATCAGGATAGCGCCGGCCAAATGGCCGTTCGCGGCAAGCAAAACCAGCAGCCAGCCGAGAATCAAACCGATCGGCAGGCTGCCGACATCGCCGAGAAAAACTCTGGCGATCGGGCGATTGAAAAACGCAAATCCAAGGACGGCGCCGCCGAGCGCCAGCGCCAAGAAAGCGCCGTAGGCAGGCAGCGCGTGTGCGGCACCGAGTAGCGCGAAGGTGGCGGTCAGAGGGATAACCTCCGCCGCGGTCATCCAGTCAATCCCGTCCATGAAGTTGACCAGATTGACGAACCAGAGACCCCCGAGCAGCAAAATCAGGCGCTCCAGGCTCCACGGCACAACGGGGACGATGCGCAGCTCCTTCGGCAAGCTATAGATGACGGCGGCGACGATAACGGCCTGCAAGAGCAAACGCGGCACAATCGGCAGCGGGCGGATATCGTCGATCGCGCCGACACCAGCCATCGCCAGCGCGGCGGTGACGATAATCGTCAGCGGCAGCGTGGCTCCCGTCGGGAAGGCATGGACGCCTGCCCCGATCGCGGTTGCCGCGACCACAGCGGCAATCACGGCTATGCCGGCGCCCTGGGGAGTAGGTGTGAGGTGGGAGGATCGCGCGTTGGGTTTTGCCAGCGCATAGCGCTTAAGGATGGGGTATAGGAGCAAGATCGTGGCTGAGCTCGCGAGCGCGGTAAGCACAGCAGTAAGCAGGCCGGCGATCGCGGACGACATCTAAATCCCATCGTGCAGCGTGCCACGGGGCTGCAAGCGCAATGCGGCTTCGGGTGACGCCACAATGGGCGATCTATCTCACGAGGCAGCCGTCAGTCCAAGTGTGCCGAAGCGGGTAGGGCGGGCGCGCGGCTTAAGCGCTTACCATTGGGAAGCCGGACCAGGGACGGAATCTTCTAATCCCGCCCGTACTGGTCGGTGACGCGCACAATGTCGTCTTCGGCCAGGTAACTACCGACCTGGACCTCGACCAGCTCAAGCGGAATCTTTCCAGGATTGCCGAGCCGATGCAGGCTGCCAATCGGAATGTAGACTGACTCATTCTCGTGCACGGTGCGCGTTTCCGTCCCGACGACGATTTCCGCCGTGCCACGGACCACCACCCAATGCTCGGCGCGGTGAAAGTGCTTTTGCAAGGAAAGCGTGGCGTTCGGCTTCACCACAATGCGTTTGACCTGGTAGCGCGCGCCGATGTCGATACCCTGGTAGTAGCCCCATGGTCGATACACCCGCAAATGCCGATCGGCCTGCGGCCGGTTCTGTGCCTTGAGTTGCTCGACCACGGCCTTGACCTCTTCCGCTCTGTCGCGCGAAGTGACCAATACGGCGTCTGACGTCGCCACCACGACAACGTTGTCGAGGCCAACGACGGCGGTGACGATGTTGTCGTCCGAACGCGCCAGGCTGTTGCGGGTATTTCGGAAAACCACCGGTCCGACTGCGACATTGCCTTCACGATCGTGCG
>Ga0302325_10003891_pt1 | contig 34831 bp, 28 predicted proteins | sample Palsa_T0_2_FD_201948 | JGI IMG/M metagenome (GOLD analysis project Ga0302325, IMG submission 201948) | Peat permafrost microbial communities from Stordalen Mire near Abisko, Sweden - Palsa_T0_2 | ecosystem: Environmental > Terrestrial > Soil > Palsa > Peat permafrost | place: Sweden: Abisko...
CGGGGAAGGCACCGCCGGCGATGGAGGCCGGGAGTCGACGGTGGTGATGTTTTCGAGCGCCTTGCGGACCTTTTCCTCGCGAATTCCCTCGGAGGAGCTACGCGCCGTGGAGATGGAGGCGATGGCGATGACGAGCGTCACCAGCGCCTGGAAGGTGCAGACCCGGACGTAGCGTTTCCAGGCGATGGGGTCGCTGTGGATGGCGTGGAAGGCAAGGACCAGCTGGTGGAAACCATGGCCGAAGCGCTGCGCGGCGCCCGCCAATTGGCCGGCAGTCATTCCTTGCTGGGGTGCGCCCTCAATGAGACCCATGGAACCCGTTTCCCGCCTGAGTCTGACCGGCAGCGCCCCAGGGCGCCCCTCAACAGGAATGCCGTGGTTGTCAAAGGCGTCTTCGCTCTTCGAGCAGCTTGTAGCCCGCCTCACGGACGTCTCGAAAGCCAAAGGGCCCTGGTTGCCTTACGAGACACCGGGAAGCCCATTTCGTTTGCTGCAAAGTGCAGTGTGTCCAAGGGGGAAGGCGCCTCGGCGAGGCCGGGGCCGTTGCCCTGCGAGGCCAGACTCGGCAGGGTGCCCAGCCGTCGTGGCGCGTACCTCGAGGGTGCCGTTCGAATGCTTCACGGCCGATGTCGTCTCGAGCATCGGGCTCGCCGTGAAACTGCGCGGCGCCAGCACAACTTCATTGTGCTGAACGAGGTCCTCGACCTCGAGGCGCTCGGCGACACGGGTGTTCGCACCGAAGCGGCGCGCTTGGTTCCAAGAGCGCTTCGGCGTGGCCCAAACGTCCCCATCCTCTGCATGAGGCAGTCGTGGCCTAGAGGCGGCTGAATTGGGCCCGCGAGCTAACCTGTCCACAAGCTGTGCACCGAAGGGGTACTTGTGGAGAAGTTGTGGACCTCTCCTCCTGGACGCATCCACCAGGTGTCAGGAACCTGTCGAAAGTCTGTCGAGGAAGGCGGGCCTTCAGCGCTCGCTGCCGCCCCTGTCGAGGAGTCAGTCCTCGATGCGTTTGAGAAAGGTGGGGTAGGACAGGCCGAGCGCCTTGGCCGCCTCCACCCGGCGTCCACCGAGTTGCTCCAGCACGTGCCGTGCGTAGCGCCGCTCGAGGTCTTCCATGGGGATGGGGGCGCCCGGGACGTTGAAGGGTGCGCCGCCAGGGGAGACGTCCCGAAGGGGCGCGCGTCCGTCGAGCACCGGGAGCTCCAGCTCGGGCCCGGGCTCCAGTACCAGGGCGCGCTCCAGCACATTGCGCAGCTCGCGGACGTTGCCCGGAAACGGGTAGCGCAGCATCCGCTCCTTCGCCACGGACCCGAGCGCGGCTCCCTTGCGCCCCAGCTCGGCGCCGAGCTCGGCGAGCAATGCCTCGGCCAGCGGGAGGATGTCCTCGGTGCGCTCCCTGAGGGGTGGCACCTGGAGGGCGAAGACGCTGAGGCGAAACCAGAGGTCCTCCCGGAAGCGCCCGGCCTTTATCTCTTCCCGCAGGTCGCGGTTGGTCGCCGCCACCACTCGGGCGAGGCTGGTGTCCTCGGTGCTGCTGCCGACGCGCCGGTAGTTTCCCGAGTCGAGGAAGGTGAGCAGCTTCGCCTGCAGGCCCAGCGGCAGCTCGCCCACCTCGTCGAGGAACAGCGTCCCACCGTGGGCCGCTTCCACCAGGCCCCGGCGGGCGGCTCGCGCGTCGGTGAAGGCGCCCTTCTCGTGTCCGAAGAGCTCGCTCTCCACCACACTCTCCGGCAACGCAGCACAGTTGACGTGGACGAAGGGCGCCTGGCCGACATGCGACAGGGTGTGGAGGTGGCGGGCAAGAATCTCCTTGCCCGAGCCGGTGGGGCCGAGGAGCAGCACCGGACTCCTGGGCGTGGTGGCGATGCGCTCCAGCGCCACCAGGAGCTGGCGCATGGCCGGCGAGCTCGGCGCAACCAACTTTCGCCGCCGGGACAGTTCCGCCTCGGCCCGGGTGAGTCGGTCACGCAGGCTCTGCTCGCCAAAGGACCGACGGACCCTGAGCACCAAGTCGGTGAGTTCCACCGGCTTGGCCATGTAGTCCGCGGCGCCGGCGCGGATGGCCTCCACCGCGCTCTGGATGTCGCCGTGCGCGGTGACCATCAGCACTGGGACGTCCGGAAGTTGGGTGCGCAGGGCGCCGAGAAAGTCCAGCCCATCACCGTCCGGCAACCGACGGTCGAGCACCACCACGTCCGGGGCATCGACTTCCAACGCGCGGCGCGCCTCGTGCAGGCTGCGAGCAAGACGGACGGGCCAGCCTTCGCGCGTCAGCGCCGCCTGCGCCAGCGAGGAGAAAGACCGGTCATCGTCCACGAGGAGCACGGAACGCTTCATGCCACCCCCTTGCCGCGCTGAAGCTCCACGGTGAAGCGGCTGCCAATCTCCGTTCGCTCGAAGCCGAGGCGCCCTCCTTGCTGTTCCACCGCCTGCCGAGTCATCGACAGTCCGAGCCCGATGCCCTTGGGCTTGCTGGTGACGAAGGGTTGAAAGAGCTGCGCTTCAAAACCCGAGGGCGGCCCACCGGCGTTGTCCTCCACCACCACCCATGCCGAGTCGCCCTCGGCGTACGCTTTGACGCGGATGCGAGGGTTGGGCTGGCGGCCCAGGTCCTTGGCCGCCACCGCCGCTTCGATGGCATTGCGGAGGAGGTTGTCCAGCGCCGTGACGAGCAGGAGTGGGTCGCAGCGCACCACAAGAGGTGTCTGAAGCTCCGTCTCCACCGTCACCTCGTCTGCTTCGGGGAGCGCGCGCACGTTGTCCAGAGCGTCTTGGACCAGCTCGCCCAGGGCGGCGTCGGTGAGCTGCGGCACGGCCGGACGCCCGAAGGACAGCAGCGACTGTGCGAGGTGCCCCAGCCGGTCAATCTGTCCTCGGATGCTGCGGGTCGCCAGCCCGGCATTGGTGCCATCGCCGAGCAAGGAGGCGGCCGCCTTCAACCCATTGAGCGAGTTCTTCACCTCGTGGGCGATGAGGGAGGAAGCCGTCCCCAGAGCGGCCAGTTTTTCCTGCTGGGTGGCGCGCGTCTCCATCTCCCGCCAGGTGCGGTAGCTCTGCCGTAGGAAGAAGGTGAAGAGGAGCACGGTGAGCCCCTGGAGCACCAACGCCAGGAAGAGCTGAGCGAGAAAGCGCTGGCGCACCGGAGCGAGCATCGCTGCCTCGTCGGCGACGAGCAGGAGCCGCAGGCCCGTCCTTCCCACGTGAGTGGCCACGGCGTACTCCGGGTTTCCGGACAGGGAGAGGGTCTCGCCCTGTCCCTGGACAAGCAGCTGGTCGAGGCGGTCCGGGAAGAATTGCGCATTGACCCATGCCGGAGGGACGGCGGGCGCCAGCACCTCCCCGGTGCGGTTGGCCACCACCAGTTGGAGGTTCTCGCTCACCGTCCGTCCCCCGGGCAGCACGTGCCGCCCGGCGTCCACCAGGCCCACCACTGCACCGGTGACTTGATTCTTCCGCAGCACCGGCACCGCCACGACAAAGGTGCGCGCCCCCGGCTCGAGGGCGTCCATGACCGGCGCCTGGCGAAGCAGCATTCGCTGGAACCAGCGCCGGGACTGAAGCGAAGTGACCGGCAGGGCGTCCTTGGGCTCGCTCCAAACTGCAAAGCCGCGGTCATCAAGCACCGCCACCCCGGCGAAGAAGGCCGAGTTGTGGTGCGCAAAGTCGAGCAGCGCCTGCTCGGGCGCGGTGGTCTCGTCCTTCAGGTCGACTTGGGGCCTGGAGGCCAGTCGTTCCAGCTCCGCCACCAGGGCGCGGACGTGGGTATCGAGCGCGTCGGCGTACACCGCCGCCTCGCGCGTCACCCGGACATGGAGGAGCCGCCGCGCTTCGGCGACGTCGGTGCGGTAGCCGAGGAGCGGGACGAGCAAGGCCAGGCACGCAAGCAGGCCCAGGGCCACCAGGAAACGCCGGGCAAGCCGGCGGTCCGCCACGGCGTGGGCTCCAACGCGCTGGGGAGCTGGCTCCACAGGCCAGGCCCTTGGGGACTAGCCGCGCGCCGCGCTGCGGGCGGGAGGCTCGTCCTCGGCGTTGCGAATGGGCGTCGGGTATTTCCCGGTGAAGCAGGCCATGCAGAAGGACTTTGCCTCCGGGTCGCCGACGGCTGCGCTCAGCCCCTCCACGCTTAAGTATCCCAGCGAATCCGCCGTCACGAAGCGGGCGATGTCCTCCACCGACTGGGTGGCGGCGATGAGCTCCGCGCGGCGTGGGGTGTCAATGCCGTAGTAGCAGGGCCACCGGCTGGGGGGGCTGGAGATGCGCAGGTGGACCTCCGAGGCGCCCGCGGCCTTAATCATCGTCACGATTTTTCGAGAGGTCGTGCCGCGGATGAGGGAGTCATCGACCACCACCACGCGCTTTCCTTTGAGCACCTCGCGCACTGCTGCCAGCTTCAGCTTCACGCCGAAGTGACGAATGGACTGCTGCGGCTCGATGAAGGTGCGGCCGACGTAATGGCTGCGTATCAACCCGACGTCATAGGGGATGCCAGAGGCCTTGGAATAGCCGATGGCCGCTGGAATTCCCGAGTCGGGGACGCCGATGACGAGGTCCGCCACTGCCGGCTGCTCGAGCGCGAGCTGCATCCCTAGCCGCTGCCGTGTCATGTACACCGAAGACCCGAAGAGGTCCGAGTCCGGCTTGGCGAAGTAGACGTGCTCGAAGACGCAGCGGGTGGGGCGCTCAGCGGGGAAGGGACGGGACGAACGCATCCCCATGTCGTCCACCACCACCATCTCTCCCGGCTCGACTTCGCGGACCAACGTCGCTCCGACGAGGTCGAGCGCGGTGGTTTCCGAGGCGAAGACGGTCGCGTCTCGCAGCTTGCCGAGTACCAGCGGGCGGAAGCCGCGCGGGTCGCGTACGGCGATGACGGCGGTGGGGGTGAGAAAGAGGAGGGAGTAACTCCCCTGCACCTTCCCCAAGGCCTCCACCATCTGCTTGGCCAGGGTGGGGGCCCGGCTGCGAGCCATGAGGTGAATGATGACTTCGGTGTCCGAGTCGCCGCCGAAGATGGCGCCCTGTTGCTCAAGCTCGGCGCGCAGCTGCGGCGCGTTGGTGAGGTTCCCGTTGTGGGCGACCGCCAGCTTACCGAGGGAGTATTCCACGGTGAGGGGTTGGGCGTTCTTGTGCTGGCTCACCCCGGAGGTGGAGTAGCGGACATGGCCAATGGCCGCCCGCCCGGCGAGGGCCTCCAGGTGGCGCGCGCCGAAGACGTCCTGCACCAGGCCCATTTCGCGGCGGACGTGGAACGTGCGCCCGTCGGCGCTGACGATGCCCGCCGACTCCTGTCCCCGGTGCTGCAGCGCGTGCAGTCCGAGGTAGGTGAGGTTGGCGGCCTCTGAGTTGCCAAAAATTCCAAAAATTCCGCACATCGCCATGCGGACATACACCCGCGGGCTGTCGGGTGCACGGCCGCGGACGGGCGCTTCCCGGGGCCCTGCCAGGCAGTTGGACGTGTGGAGTGGTGTAGGGTTCGGCGGCCCATGACGACTGTCGACTTGCGCGGAAAGGTGTGCCTCCTCACCGGCGCCACCCGTGGCATTGGCCTGGCTGCCGCGGACGCGCTGGCCCGGATTGGGGTGACGCTGGTGCTGGTGGGGCGTGACCCGGCCCGGGTGCGGGAGACGGTCCGCAGCGTTCGTTCTGCCACCGGCAACGGCCACGTCGAGGGCCTGGTGGCGGACCTCTCCTTGCGCAGCGAGGTGCGACGGCTGGCGAAGGAGGTGCGTGCCCGGTACCCGCGCCTGGACATCCTGGTCAACAATGCCGGCGCCATCTTCACCCGGCGCGAGGAAACCACCGAGGGTACGGAGAAGACACTGGCCCTCAACCACCTGGGCTACTTCCTCCTCACGCTGGAGCTACTCGACCTCCTCAAGGCCAGCGCTCCTTCCAGAGTCGTGAATGTCGCCTCCAACGCCCACCGGGGAATGAGGCTGGACCTCGACGACTTGGAAAACAGGAAGAATTACTCCGGCCTCCGGGTGTACGGGCAGTCCAAGCTGATGAATCTTCTCTTCACCATCGAGTTGGCGCGCCGGCTTTCGGGAACGGGCGTCACCGTCAACACCCTGCACCCAGGTGTGGTGGCGACTGGTTTCGGACAGAACACCCCTGGCCTCTTCAAGTCCCTCGTCCGGATGGCAGCGCCCCTCCTGACGACACCGGAGAAGGGCGCCGAGACGCTGGTGTACCTCGCCACCTCTCCGGAGGTGGCGGGCGTCACCGGCAAGTACTTCACCAAGTCCCGCCAGGAGCGGCCGAGTCCCACCTCACGGGACCCGGAGTTGGCGGCCAAGCTGTGGGAGGCGAGTGAGCGCCTCGTCGCCGCGGGGGACGCTGCGGCGTGAGTCGTCCGCGGCGCGTCGCCCTCGTTCTCGGCGGTCTCCTCGTCGTCCTCCTCTTCGGCGTCGTCGTCCACGACGTCTGCGACGGCCGACAGCTGCGCCCACCCCGGCTGCAACTGAAGGCCCAGGCGGAGGGCCCACTGCTGGCCGGAGCGGCCATTCGGGCACTGGCCGTCCCGCTCCCGGCGACGGTGGCTGGCTACGGCATCCCTCGGGCCAACGCCCGAGCCGTCGCCTTCCCCGTCCAGGCGCGGGCGCTGGTGCTGGAGGCGGGCGCGGTGCGGGTGGGACTCGTCTCCCTGGACCTCCTCTTGGGCGATGCTGAGCTGGACACGGCCATTCACGAGGCCACGGCCGGCCTCGCGCTGACGGACACCTGGGTGACGGTGACGCACACCCATTCGGGACCGGGTGGCTATGCGAGCAACCCCATCGCCCAGCTGGCTGGCACGGGACTTCTCCGCGGGGCGACGCGTGAGGCGGTGGTGTCAGCGGCTGCAGGCGCCCTCAGGGATGCCTATGCGGCGCGGCGGCCCGTCTCGCTGCGCTTCGCGGAGGGCAGCGTCCCGGAGTTGGTGGGCGCCAGGGAACCTCCCCAGGACGTCGACGCACGACTCTCCCGGCTCGTCTTCGAGGGGGAGGGGGGGCCGGTGGCGCAGCTGCTCATCTTCGCCTGCCACCCCACGCTGGTGCCGAGGCCCCCCTCCGGACTGGACCCCGACTGGCCGGGCAGGCTGGCCGAAGCAGAGGGCGACGGGGTGACGCTGGTGCTGCAAGGGGCGGTGGGAAACGTCTCCCCGGCGCTGCGGGAGGAGGCTGGGGGACGGCTCGCCCACTTCGTGGCGCAGCTCGCCTCGGCCGCCGACGCCCTTTCGCCCGTGCCGGTACCCTCCTTGCTGGGCGTGGCGCGCGTCAGCGTGGAGCTGCCTGGCCCGGACGCCCGACGACTCGTGCCCCGCCTCCTGCGGCCCTTGACCGACAATGTCCTCTGCGCCGCCGCCCCGGCCGAGGCTTCGGTGGAACTGCTGCGCGTTGGCCCGCTTGTCCTGCTTGGCGTCCCAGGGGAGCCATCCGCAGCCGCAGCGCGGGTGCTGGAGGCGGCGGCCGGGGCGAGCCGGACGGTGAGCCTGGTGAATGGCTACCTCGGCTACGTGGAGACGCCGGGGCACCTGGCCCGGGGCGAGGGCGAAGCCGGCCGCCAGCTGCTGGGCCCGGGCTTTCTCGAGGCGCTTGCCCAAGGGGCACACGCCGCGCGCGCCGCACTCCCTTGAAGGTTTGCCCGCCGCCCCAAGGGGGCCGTCAGCTTCCTCGGGCCTTCAGCCAGGCGGCGACTTCGGGCAAAAGCCGCTCGCGCAGCGCCACGTCCTGTCCGAGTCGCTCCAGCGTTTGGGCCACCGCTTGCTGCGCCTCCGGCACGGGGTGGTTGGCGAGAAAGCGGCGGACCTGCTCGAGGTGGGCGCGGGTGTGGAGGTTTCCCAGTGCCTCCACCACGCGGCGGACGAGCATCGGCGCACCGCCGGTGCGGGCCATGACGTCGGCCCATCGCTCCTGGAGCAGACGCCAGCCCTCGTCGCGCGCCTCCCGGTTGGCGAGCAGCCCGTGGACGTAGCCCGAGACATCCTGCATCGGGACACCGCCCTCCAGCAGCAGCGAGCGTGCCTGGGCCGAAAGGCCCGCATCCTCGAAGGCGGTGAGGGCCATGAGGTAGCGGCGCTTGGTGGCCGGGTCCGGCTCGCTCGGGAAGGCGGCTTTCAGCTTCGAGAAGAGGGAGCCGTCACCGCTGCGCGCGGCCATGCCCACCGCGCCGTCGAGCAGGTTTGCGTCGAGGGCGTCTGGCCTGTGCTCGAGCATGCGGGCGACGCGGGCACTGGCCTCGGAGAGGACACCTGGACTGCGCGCCAGCCCGCCCACCCCGCGGAGCAGCGAGGCGCGCCGCAGCCGGTCGAGGTCACTCTCGCCCTTGCGCGGCTCCCAGCCCATGGCCTGGAAGGCGGGCGCGAAGAGGCCCTCCACCAGCCGGCGGAAGCGCGGGGTGGCCTCGCCGTCCACCAGTCGGGCGTCCACGTAGCCGAGTTTCCCCACCAGCTCATCGAGCACCGCATCATCGCGTTCGTCGGCAAAGCCGAGCGCGAGGTCGAGGAAGTCTGCAATGCGAGCCCGCCCCCCGCGGACGAGGGCCCACTGGTCGGCGAGTAGGCCGATGCGCTCCGAGGGCGCGAGCGCGCCGAGGTTTCCCCGGAGCGCGAGCAGGCCAGCCGCGTCGTAGGCCGCCCGGTAGAAACCTGTCGAGCCGGCGTTGGCGCAGAGCCACTTCACCGAGCCGGAGACCGACAGCTCGACGGAGAGCGTCCTGTCCCGGAGCAACGCGCGCGTCTCGTGCTCACCGGCCGTATCCGCCCAGCGCAGGACGAGCGGCACTGGCCAGCACTCCTCCCCCTTGGCCGCGGGGTCCGAGAAGAAGCGCTCCTGGGTGAGGGAGAGGCGGTTTCCCGCGAGCGCCACCGACACCACCGGGTACCCCGGCTGGCGAATCCAGGCGTTGGCCACCTCCAGCACCGGCTGGCTGCTGGCCTCGGCCAGCGCCCCCCACAGGTCGTCCGCCACGGCGTTGTCGCGGGCGTGCTTGCGCATGTAGGCCTGGATGCCGGTGCGGAAGGGCTCTTCGCCGAGAAAGCCTTCAATCATCCTCAGGACGGCTCCGCCCTTCTCGTAGGTGATGGCGTCGAAGGCCTCGCCCGCCTCGTCGGCGTTGCGCACCGTGCCGCGGATGGGGTGCGTGGAACGGAGCGCATCGAGGTGCAGCGCCACCGACTTGCCGGAGTCGAAGTCCAGCCACACGCGCCAGCCGGGCTTCCAGGCGTGCACCATCTTGTAGGCCATCCAGGTGGCGAAGGCTTCGTTCAGCCAGAGGTCGTCCCACCAAACCATCGTCACCCAGTTACCGAACCACTGGTGGGCGAGCTCGTGGGTGACGACTTCGGCAATGCGCTTCTGCACCGAAAGTGGCGCCGTGAGCGGGTCGAGCAAGAGCGCGAGCTCACGGTAGGTAATGAGCCCGGCGTTCTCCATCGCTCCGGCCTCGAAGTCGGGGATGGCCACCTGGTCCAGCTTGCCGAAGGCGTAGGGCAGCCCGAAGTAGGCCTGCAGGCGCGGCAACGCGGCCAGTGCGGCTTCCTGGCCGAAGTGGGTGAGGTGTGCCTTCTCCTTCAGGGCCCAGGTGCGTACGGGCACCGTGCCGGCGAATTCCTCTGGGCTACTGACGAGCGGACCGGCCACCAGCGCCACCAGGTAACTCGGCAGGAGCTCCGTCTCTGCAAAGCGGATGCGCTGTTGTCCGTTGCCGCTCGGCGAACTGTCCGTCACGGCCCCGTTGGAGAGCACCGAGAGGCCCTCGGGCACCTCGACGCTGAGCGCCCAGCGGGCCTTGAAGGCTGGCTCGTCGAAGCATGGGAAAACGCGTCGCGCATCCGCCGCCTCGAACTGGGTGGCCGCCACGTCGCCGGCGAGGTACAGCCCCCGGAGGCCTTCGGAGAAGTGTCCGGCCCAGTCGACATGCAGGGTGGCCTCGCCGGCTGGGACCTCGGCGTCGAAGGTGAGCAGCACCGTCTCGCTCAGCGGCAGGACGCTCACCTGGGCCGGATGCACCCTGTCCCCGGCGCGCAGCTCGACCCGGGTGATGTCGAGACCGAGCGCGTGGAGGGTGAATTCGCGCACCGGTCGAGCGATGGAGAGCGCCACCCGCTCCGAACCGCGGAAGGACTTCTCCGAAAAATCCACCGCGAGGTGGGCCTCGTACCGCCGGGGAAGGACGTCGCGGGAGAGCCGGAAGTTCCTGTCGTCGGGGCGGTCGGTCATTTCGGCGGCGCCGACTGTAGCTTGGGAGTGCCCCCGGTCCTTCAAAGAAAAAGCCGCTCTCGGCTCTTGCGTGAGGCCAAGCGTCTACGGACAGCCCCCGTCGAGCGAGCTAATCCAGTCGGTGATGAGCTGGAGTCCCTGGGCGTCCACCACGCTCCGCTCAATCTGCGGCATGGCGATGGCGGGTTCATCGGAGTCCATCCGGAAGGGGATGATGGATTGAGTCGGGTCCCCGGGGAAAATATCGACCGGGCGTCCGCCGGCCCCTGCGCCCGCCGCCACCGGCCTCTTGCAGATGCCGTAGCTGGTGGGGTCAGTCTCCAGACTGGAGAGGTACAGCCCGGTGTTGCGCGCCGCACCGGTGGCGCCGTGGCAATGGGCACAGTTGGACTCGAGGTAGGCGCGGGCGCGGTCGTCCACGGTGCCAGTGGTGGGGTCGTTCCACACCGCCAGCTTAGGAGCGAGGGAGGCGTCCGGTGCGCCGGCGAGGAGGCCCGTCGCCGTCCAGTACGTCAACTGGTTCTGCGTCGTCCCGTCCGGGTAAGTCTCGTTGCCATTCAAGTTTCGTGCTTTGGGGCCAATGGGCTCGAACACCAACGTCGTGTCCTGCAGGTCGTCATGGCACTCCCCGCATTGGGGGACGGAAGGCACCAGGTAGTTGGTGGTGATGGTCGCGCCGGTGGTGTCAATCCAGGAGAGGGGGACGGTTTCTCCGCCTGGGTTGGCGGTCGCTACCTTCTGCGCGCTGTCCCAGGTGTAGCTCAGGCCCTGCCAGCTGCCGGCGTTCTTCCAGATGATGCGCGTCTCCACCCAGGTGAGGACGGGCTGGGCTTTGCGCATGTCGTCGGCCCAGCCGAAGGACTTGGTGAACACCGTGCCGTCGGGAAAGTCGAAGACGTTGGTGGCGTCGTAGGTGGCGGAGCCGCCGTCCGGTATCCACACCGTCCGGCGCTTCACCGCGTAGTCCGAGAAAAGCGGGGTGTTCAGGGTGTAGGGCGTGACGCCCGCCATGGGCGAGATGTCGTCGTTCACCAGCGACACCTGGCACCACTGGTCGAGGGTTGCAAAACCGGTCGCGCCGCCCGGCACCGGAGTGCAGGACGGCGCGCTGCTGCTGCGACTGCTGCAGCCCGCAGAACCCAGCGCCAGGAGGACCAGCGCTGAGAATCTGAAGGTCCCTCTCCTCAACTAGAAGCCTGCGTCCACTCCGGGCAGCGGGAAGCCTGTCGGTGGTGAGGAGACGATGAACGGCGTCGCGTTGAAGACAATCGCCGTCGGGTCAGGGGGGGGGACGCCACCCGGCACCAGATAGATGAAGTTCAGGTTGGCGAAGGTCGCCGAACCGTTGGACTCGATGAAGAAGTCCACCGGATTCGGTGGGCTCCCCACGCTGCCGGCATCGGTCGGCGGAGGCGGCGGAATGTAGGTCCCTCCTTGCGGAGGGGTCAGGGCGATGCCGTCCCAGAGAATGTCCGGGACCGCGTTGTTGGTCGGGACGAAGCCGCCATAGAGGCCGACCAGAGCGCCGAGCAGCTCACCCAAGAGATTCGTGCTCTGGCCACCGTCCGGTGCGACGTTGTCGCTGATGGGCGAGGTGCCGTTCCCGCTGAAGGTATTGTCGTGCGCGTAGACGTTGTTCGGGAAGGGGTCGAGCCCGGTGGGGTTCTGGCCCGGGTCGACGGGATTGAAACTATTGTTGATGAGGAAGTAGCTGATGACGGCGTAGGCCGCCGTGTCGTTGTTGGCGATGGTGTTTCCGAAGACTTCGACGTTGTTGCTGGCCATCACCACCAGGCCGGTCCCGCCGGGGACAGCGGCCACCGTTCCGGAAGGGTCTCCGAAGTTGAAGGAGTTGTTGGCGTGGATGTTGTTGTTGAACACGCGCACGTTGAGGGTCATGTCCGTCGTGACTCCGCTGGCCGGGGGCGGCAGCAGACTGGGCAATGCGAAGACGAGGATGCCGCCAGAATTGTTCGTGGCCTCATTGCCGTACACGTCCGCGCTCACCGAGGACTCAATCTCGATGCCGGCCACGTTGGCGGAAACCTTGTTGTTGCGGACGATGATGTCGAACGACTGACCAACGTAAATACCCGTGTCTCGAGCGCCGCTGACCTGGCAGCTGTCGACGACGATGTTCTGACTCTGCACCGGGTAAATCCCGTAGGCCCCATCGAGGAGGTTGCTGGCGTTGGTCCAGGTCACCTGGACGGTCTGGAAGAGGACGCCATTGCCACCCGACACCTTGATGCCATCGCCGGTGGTGTTCTGGACGGTCAGCTTGGAGAAGGTGAGGTTGTTGTTTCCGAGGAGCGCGTCGATGCCGTCGCCCGTTCCGCTCGTGGGCCCCGTGAAGTCGAGGATGGTGCTTCCAATGCCAGCGCCCGTGATGGTCAGCCCGGCGACGCCAGGCAGGGTGAGGGCGGCCGAGAAACTAAAGGTGCCCGCACCGAAGACGAAGGTCGAGTTCGCCGCTGCCGTGGAGAGGGCGGTGGAGATGGCCGCCGCCGACGTCCCGCTCGGAAATGGCGTGCACGGCGAGGCGACACCAGCGCAGAGGTTGGTGCCAGCATCGGAGCTGCCGTTGCTGCAGCCGCCGAGCGCGAGCGCGCCGGCGGAGACAAGGACGACACTGAGTTTTCGAAGCATGCAGTCTCTCTCCCATGGGACGGCCCCACCCTAGGGAGGCCGTACGTTTCGGTGCTGTTCCTCAAAGCGGTGTCGGTCAACGACACCGGCCGCAGAGGGGCCGGCGGTTTTCCCCCGGCCCTGACCCCCACGCAAGGGTGAATGCGCATGCGTTTGGACGCAGTGCGGCACAAAGTCAATGCGCCGGGCGTCAGCGCGAGAAACCTTCTGGATTTCCTGCCCGCCATCCTCGGTGGGGGGCTCGGCGCGCCTTGGGCCTTTCCGGCCCATCCAAGTCCTGGTGAGAAGTCCCCGGGCGCCCGTTTGCGCAGCAAGCGTGTTGGCGGCCGGCCTTGTCACGTCGAGGCGTCGGTCGCCGCCCCCAGGAGGGGCACCGCAAAGCGCCTTCGCTTCACAGCCGCGAACGCCAAGCGAGCCCTGAGCCCACTCCTGGTGGGCGCGCGAGCATCAGTCGTCGTCGCGACCGTGGTCCTCGTGGTGATGACCATGCTCATGACCTTCATGGTCGTGGTCATGTCCCCGGTGCGGGTGCGCATGCTCCTCGCTGCGCGTCTTCTGTAGCTTGAGCATTTTCTTCCGGATGAGGTCACGCTTGAGCGAAGAGAGGTGGTTCACAAAGACGGTGCCCTCGAGGTGGTCGATTTCGTGCTGGAGGACGTGGGCCAGCCGGTCTTCGGCCTCGAGCGTCTGCCAGGCGCCGGTGCGGTCCTGGAAGCGCACCTTCACCTTGCGAAAGCGCGGCGTCTCCTCGAACTCGCCCGGGACGCTGAGGCACCCTTCCTCGTACGTGACTGGCTCGGAGGTCTCGAGGAGCTCGGGGTTGATAATCTCGAAAAACGTTCCGTCCGGCCTGCCCACCCACGCCAGCCGCAGCCCAACGCCAATCTGGTTTGCGGCAACGCCGATGCCCTCGGCCTCCTTCAAGGAGTCCATCATCTCGACGAGCAACGCCTCCAGCGCCGGCCCGAAGTCCGTCACCTTGGCCGTTGGCCGCTGCAGCACCTTGTCCGGCCAGATGAGGATGGGCTTGGCCATGTTTGGGAGTGTTCCTACAACGAGACCCGGGGCCGCGTCGTCCCCGGCGCAGCTGCAAGTCCCCGGTGGGGGCGTGGAGAGCCGCTGGCAGGCGAGGCAACGACCGGTGTAGTTAGCTGGTCCTTCAACGCATGTGGGGACCGCTCGGCGCCTGGATGTATGACCGCAGCCTGTCCGGCGCCGAGGCGGAATGCCTTGGCGACTGGCGGCGGGAGCTCCTCTTGGGGGCCCGGGGCGACGTCCTGGAGATTGGGGCCGGGACGGGCGCCAACATCGCCCACTACCCGCCCTCCGTCCGCAGGCTCGTCCTGGCCGAGCCGAACGCCGGCATGCGCGCGCGCCTCAAGCGCAAGCTCGGAGACCGCCCCGAGGTCACCGTCATCGACGCCACCGCCGAGGTCATCCCCCTTCCGGACCGGGCCTTTGACGTCGTCGTCTCCACGATGGTGCTCTGTTCGGTAGACTCTCCTGGACGCTCCCTGGCAGAGGTGTGGCGCGTCCTCCGGCCGGGTGGCTGCCTGCTCTTCCTCGAGCACGTGGCCGCCGAAGGGCGACCCGACCGGCTCCGCTGGCAGCGGCTGCTCGAGCCGGTCTGGCGTTGCATGGCTGGAAACTGCCACCTCACCCGGCACACCTTGGACGTCATCGCCGAAATGGGCTTCACCCTCGAGGACGCACGTCGGGAGTCCATCCGGAAGGTGCCCGGGGTCGTCCGGCCCTCCATCCGTGGGGTGGCGCGCCGGCCCCTGAGTACCGCCTGACGGTAGTGGTTGCGGCTGCCGGGCCTTCTGTACAAGCTCACCCGCAGTATGAGCGACATGGCTTCGGCGCTCAGGACCCTCTTGGGGCCTCCATCACGCGGCTTCGAGGTGGCGCTTTGGGACGGTTCGGTGCTGCCCGCAATCGGGACGGCACCCAAGGGACGTCTTGTCCTCAGGACTCCGGCCGCGGCGGAGGTGCTCGTCCCTCCAGCGAGCGAAGTGCGCGCTGCCGAAGCCTTCACTGCCGGCATCCTCGACATCGAAGGGGACACCCTGGGCGTCCTGGAAGCGGCTGCCCGCTGGCCCGGACCTCCGCTGACGGCGAAGACGGCGGCCGCCGCTGCCTCGGGGTGGTGGAAGCGTGTGCACTCGGCGATAGCGCCGAAACTCCAAGGCCGCCGCCACTCGCCGGCTCGTGACCGCTCGGCGGTGCAGTACCACTACGACGTCTCGGACGCCTTCTACCGGCTCTTTCTCGGTCCCTCGCTCGTTTACTCGTGCGCCTTCTTCGCCAAGGGAGACGAGAGTCTGGAGGCAGCGCAGCAGGCCAAGCTGGAGCTCATCTGCCGAAAACTCGACCTCCGCCGCGGCGAGCGCCTGTTGGACGTCGGCTGCGGGTGGGGGGGGCTCGTCACCCACGCCGTCCAGCGCTACGGAGCAGGCGGGCTCGGCATCACGCTCAGCGAGCATCAGCTGTCCACCGCCCAGGCCCGACTCGCCGCGCTTCCTCCGCACCAGATGGAGGTCCGCTCGGCGGACTACCGGCAGCTCGGCGACTTGCCCCCCTTCGACAAGGTGGCGAGCATCGGGATGATGGAGCATGTGGGCTCCGAGCGTCTCGACGCATACTTCGAGGCCATGTTCCGGGCCACCCGGCCTGGCGGGCTCTTTCTCAACCACGCCATCGCCATGCTGCCTAGCCAGCGCAAAACCATCCCCTGGCTTTCCCGGGAGGGCGGAGGCTTCATCCGCAGCTACATTTTTCCGGACAGCGAGCTCATCCCGGTGGCGCGCGTCGCCGAGTCCGCGGAGCGGGCGGGCTTCGAAGTGCGGGACCTGGAGTCGCTCCGCGAGCACTATGCTGAGACGCTCGCCCACTGGCTGCACCGGCTGGAGCAGCACTTCGAGGAGGCCGTGGTGCTCGTCGGCGCCGAGCGGGCGCGCGCCTGGCGGCTGTACCTGGCGAGCTCGAGCGTGGCCTTCCGGCTCGCGGAAATCAGCGTCTTCCAGCTGCTCCTCGTCCGCCCCGGCAAGGACGGCCGTGCGCCCGTCCCGAGGACGCGCGAGCGCTGGTACGCTGCTTTGGAGTGATGAGTTTTTTCCAGAACGGCCCCACCCTGGGGAACCAGTACGACGACGACGTGCTCCTGCGCGAGCTCCTCGCCCGACGTCTGCCCGAGGACGTGCGCCGCGCCATCGAGCCCTCGCTGGTGGAGATGGGAGGCCTGGCCGCTGGCCGCCTCTTCGAGCTCTCCCAGCACGCGCGCGGTGAGGAGCCGACGCTCGTCTCCCACGACGCCTGGGGCCGTCGGGTGGACGAGATTCGGGTCCCGGCAGCCTGGAAGGAGTATGCGCGGGTGGCCGCCGAGCACGGGCTGGTCGCCATTCCCTACGAGCGGGAGCAGGGGCCCTGGTCTCGCATGCACCAGTTCGCCCTTCTCTACCTCTTCGCCCCCTCCTCGAGCGTGTACACCTGCCCTTTGGCCATGAGCGACGGGGCGGCAAAAACGCTTCGCCAGCACGGCGCCACCCGTCTCGTGGAGCGGGCCGTGCCGCGCCTCATCAGCCGGGACCCGCACACGGCCTGGACGTCGGGCCAGTGGATGACAGAGCGGACCGGGGGCTCAGACGTCGGTCGCACGCAGACGGAAGCGCGCGCCGAGCCCGGCGGCTGGCGGCTCTACGGGACGAAGTGGTTCACCTCCGCCGCCACCTCGGAGATGGCGCTCACCCTGGCCAGGCCCGACGGCAACCCGCCTGGCGGACGGGGCCTGGCACTCTTCTACCTGGAAACCCACTCCCCCGAGGGCGGCCTCAACGGCATTCGCATCCACCGGCTGAAGGACAAGCTTGGCACGCGCATGCTGGCCACCGCCGAGCTGGAGCTCGACGGGGCGCACGCCGAGCTGGTGGCCGGCACCGAGGAGGGAGTGAAGGCCATCACCCCCATGCTGCAAGTCACCCGGCTGTGGAATGCGGTGTGCGCGGTCTCTTCCATGCGGCGTGGCATGGCGCTGGCGCGCGACTACGCCCATCGGCGCGAGGCCTTCGGGGCACCGCTTTCCGGAAAGCCGTTGCACGTCGAGACCCTGGCCGCACTCCAGGCGGAGCTCGAGGCCAACTTCCTGCTTCTTTTCCGCGCCGTGGAGCTCCTCGGGCGCGAGGAGACGGACTCGGCGACGGACGACGAGCGTCTGCTGGCCAGGGTGCTCCAGCCGGTGGTGAAGCTGTACACCGCCAAGGCTGCGGTGGCCCATGCCAGCGAGGTGCTGGAGGCCTTCGGCGGGGCTGGGTACATCGAGGACACGGGGCTGCCCGCGCTGCTGCGCGACGCGCAGGTGCTGCCCATCTGGGAGGGCACCACCAACGTGCTGGCGTTGGACACGCTGCGGGCCCTCGGTGGGGGCGAGGGGCTGGAGGCCCTGTTGCGAGACCTCGAAGCACGCGCGGCGCGGGGAACGCACGCTGCACTCCAAGCCCCCAGGGTGCGCGCGGTGGACGCGGCGCGGCGGGCGGCGGCCTGGCTCAAGGCCCGGGCCTCCGAGGATGTGTCCCTGCTGGAGGCCGGCGCGCGGGCCTTCGCGCTCACCCTTGGCCGGGCCTATGCCCTGGCGCTGGTGGTGGAGCACGCCCAGTGGTTGCTCGACACGCGGGACAACCGCCGCGGTGTAGCCGTGGCTCGGCGTCTGGCCAGCAGCGGCTTGGACGCCCTGGACGCGGTGGATGCCCCCCAGGAAGCGCTGAGGGTCGCCTTTCCGGAGACGCGGTGACGCCGGCCGCGCCTCGGCCGGAGCCGGCAACCCCCGCAAGCCCAGGTCCCAGCGAGCCGGCCGTCGAGCTGCAGCCGCGCGTCTGTCTGGACTGCGGCGCTCCGTTGGCCGGGACGTTTTGTTCCGTCTGCGGACAGAAGCACGGCGCGCTCAAGCGGGGGCTGGGCGACTTGGCGATGGAGTTTTTCCAGCACCCGCTGGTGGACACCAAGCTGTGGCGGAGCCTCGTGCCGTTGCTGCTTCGCCCCGGTGTCCTCACCGCGGAGTACCTCGCCGGCCGCCGCACCCGCTATGTCCGGCCGCTGAAGCTCTACTTCACCATCAGCGTCGTCTTCTTCACGCTGCTGGCGCTGCGCGTCTCTCCGGACAAATGGGTGAAGTTCGATGCAAAAGAAGACCAGCCAGGATTGGAGGTCAATGCATCGAAGGAGACGCACCTCCCCATCCACTGGCTGGACGAACGGTGGCAGCGCAACACGAAGGCCTTGGAGGCTCCGGATGCCAAAGGGGCCCGGGTGGCAATGGCGAACCGGGTGGCGTCGTCCATCCCCAAGATGGTCTTCGTCCTGCTTCCGCTCTCGGCGGTGCTCTTCAAGCTTTTCTGGTGGAGGCGGTACTTCGTCGAGCACCTCGTCTTCACCCTGAATCTGCACAGCTACGTTTTCGCGGCGGGGCTGGTCCGTTTTCTCCAGTGGACGCCAGCCACGGTGGTGATGGTGGTCTGGAGCTGCGTGTACATGCCGCTCGCCTTCAAGCGCGTCTACGGCGATGGTTGGGTCAAGACGCTGGCCAAGCTGCTGGGAGTGGGCCTGGCTTACCTCGTCCTGCTGGCTGGGGCGCTGCTGCTCACAGCCATCACTGCCCTACTGGTCGGCTAGACGAGGCCCTTTCCAGAAAAAGCGAGAGCTCAGCCAGTCCAGTCGAGGATGACTTTGCCGCTCTGGCCAGAGCGCATCACTTCGAAGGCCTTTTGGTATTCCTCGGCCTTGAAGTGGTGGGTGAGGACGGGCCGGACGTCGAGGCCACTCTGCAGCATGGCCACCATCTTGTACCAGGTCTCGAACATCTCCCGGCCGTAGATGCCCTTGACCTCCAGACCCTTGAAGATGAGCTGGTTGAAATCCACCGACACTTCCTTCGGGGGGATGCCCAGGATGGCCACCCGGCCGCCGTGATTCATGGCGTTGAACATGTCCCGCAGGGCCTCGCCGTTACCGGACATCTCCATCCCGACGTCGAAGCCCTCCGTCATCCCTAGCTCGCGCATGACTTGGGACAGCGTCGTGGTGCGCACGTCCACCGCTTGGGTGGCGCCCATCTTCTGCGCCAGTTCCAGGCGGTAGGGGTTGACGTCGGTGACCACCACGTAGCGGGCACCCACGTGCTTGCTGATGGCGGCCGCCATGACTCCGATGGGGCCGGCCCCGGTGATGAGCACGTCCTCGCCGACGAGGTCGAAAGCCAGGGCGGTGTGGACCGCGTTGCCGAGCGGGTCAAAGAAGGCGGCGACGTCGTCGGGGATGTCTTTGGGTACGCGAAAGACGTTGAAGGCCGGCACCGCCACCAGCTCGGCGAAACCCCCCGGACGCTGCACGCCCACCCCCACCGTGTTTCGGCACAGGTGGCGCTTTCCGGCACGGCAGTTCCGGCAGTTGCCGCAGGTGATGTGGCCCTCGGCGGAGACGCGCTCTCCCACCTGAAACCCCGTCACCGCGCTGCCCACCGCTGCCACCTCGCCCATGAATTCGTGCCCGATGGTGAGGGGCACCGGGACGGTGCGCTGGCTCCACTCGTCCCAGTTGAGGATGTGGATGTCGGTGCCGCAGATGCTCGCCCGCCGCACGCGGATGAGCACGTCGTTGGGGCCCACCTCGGGTGCGGGCACATCCTGCATCCAGATGCCCGGCTCCCGCTTCGCTTTGACGAGTGCCTTCATGTCAGTGGATGACTCCCAAGGAGCGCCCGACGGTGGCAAAGGCCGCCATTGCCGCGTCCAGCTGCTCCGTGGTGTGCGCGGCCGACATCTGGGTGCGGATGCGCGCTTGCCCCTGCGGCACCACCGGGAAGCTGAAGCCCACCACGTAGACGCCCTCGGCCAGCATCCTGTCGGCGAAGGTGCCGGCCAGTTTGGCGTCGCCCAGCATCACCGGGATGATGGGGTGCTCTCCGGGTACGAGTCGGAAGCCAAGCTTCGTCATGCCGGCGCGGAAATGGGCGGCGTTGGCCTTGAGGCGCACGCGCAAGGTGTCGCTGCGCTCGAGCAGGTCAAGCACTGTCAAGGACGCTGCACAGATGGCCGGCATCAACGCGTTGGAGAAGAGGTAGGGGCGGCTCCTCTGCCGCAGCCAAGCCACCACTTCCTTCCGTCCGCTGACATAGCCCCCGGATGCGCCGCCGAGGGCCTTGCCCAGCGTGCCGGTGAGGATGTCCACCTGTCCCTGGACGCCGCAGTGCTCCGGCGTCCCTTTGCCCTTGGCGCCGAGGAAGCCCGTGGCGTGGCAGTCGTCGACCATCACCAGGGCGTGGTACCGGTCCGCCAGCTCCCGGATGGCTTTCAGGTTGGCGATGGTGCCGTCCATGGAGAAGACGCCGTCGGTGGCGATGAGCCGGAAGCGGGCGCCCTGAGCCTCCTTCAGCTTCGCCTCCAGGTCGGCCATGTCGCTGTTGGCGTAACGGAGGCGCTGCGCCTTGCACAGTCGGATGCCGTCGATGATGGAGGCATGGTTGAGGGCATCGGTGATGACCGCGTCTTCCTCGCCGAGCACGGTTTCGAAGAGGCCGCCGTTGGCGTCGAAGCACGAGGAGTAGAGGATGGTATCCTCGGTGCCCAGAAAGGCGGACAGCCGGGACTCGAGTGTCTTGTGCAGCTCCTGGGTGCCACAGATGAAGCGCACCGAGGCCATGCCGAATCCGTACTGCACGAGCGCCTTCTGCGCCGTGGCGATGACGTCCGGATGGTCGGCCAGCCCGAGGTAATTGTTGGCGCAGAAGTTGAGGACCTCCCGTCCGCCCTCGACGCGAATGTGGGCGCTCTGCGGCGAGGTGATGACGCGCTCCTTCTTGAAGAGGCCGCTCTCGAGAAGCTTTGCCGTCTCGGCGCTGAGGTGCTGGAGGAGGGTGGTGTCCATGAAAGAGACTCCCCGGGGCTGGAGGTCGACCTCGGCGAGGGCCGCTTAGCATGCCGCGCTGGGGGCCGGGGAGGGGCTCCCGAGGGTCCGGCCCGCCCCGCCGGGCATTCCGTGTAGAAGCCATCTGTTGGGGCGACTGAGCGAGGGAAGCGTGCCGGGAGCGGGGAATGTAGGAAGCGGCAAACGCGGGGAGCGCCGGACGCTCCTGCTTGCCCTTTCGGCGAGCGTCCTCTTCCACCTGGGGCTGTTTCTGCTGCTGCGTGTCCTTCCTGCACCCGCCCCGCGGCACACGCAGGAGCCTCTGAGTTTCACCCTCATCGAGCGGTCGGCCCGGCCCGTGCTGCCGCCCTCCCCGCGGCCTGCGCCTCCTGTTGCGCCGGGAGGTCCGGGCAAAGCGTCTGGCGCCGCGGCGGCGGCGGCCGAAGCGCGGCCGAGCGGGCCGCCGGGCCTCGTCGCACGGCCGGACGCTCCCTTCGCGATGACTCCCACCCCTCGCGCGTCGGTGGGGGCCATGGCCGAACGTGCCGCCGAAGCCGTCGTGACGCGCCGGGGGCCCGGGCACGCACCGGCGGACTCCGCCGGGGAGCGGCTGGCCCAGGCGCTGCAGCGCGGCGCCAATGCCCTGGCTGTCGAGCGGGGCGGTTTCTGGGACGCGTACTTCACCGACCTCAGAAAGGCGCTGCTTGCAGCCTGGTCCGCTGAGCGACCCGAGTCCCACTTTGACCGCAAGGCCACCACCCGAATCCGGCTCGTCATCGACTCCGAGGGCCTGCTGCGGGACTTCGACATCGTCATCACCTCGGGCAACCCGGCGATGGACTACGAGCTGGAACAGGCGCTTCACCAGACGGCCAAGCTTCCGTCGCCGCCGGCGCACGTGCTGCACGGGAAGACCGAGCTGGTGACGGAGTGGGAATTCACGGTGCACCCTGGGCTGGCGATGAGGCAGGGGGAGACGACGTTCGGGCCCCTCGGCTTCGGCGCCGTCTTCGACCTCATCACCATCGTCAACCCGAGGGTGGACCTCACGCCCCTGGAGCGAAACGTCGCTCTGGCCACCTACTGGACGCGCTGAGACGCCGGGACTACTCCACCGCCGGGGCGAGGGTGGTGTGTACCGACAGCGTGTGCTGGAGCGTCTGGTGCACCGGGCAGCGTTCGGCGATGCCAAGGAGGTGCCCCCGCTGCTCTTCGGTGAGCGGGCCTTTGAGCTCCAACGTCCGTTCCACTTGCTCGATGGAGGCGTCCTTCTTCTCGCAGTTGATGCAGTCCTCGCGGTGGACGCGGTTGTGGCGCAGCCGAACGACCACCCCCTCCAGGGGCCACTTCCGGCGGTCGGCATAGAGCCGCAGCGTCATCGAGGTGCAGGCCCCCAGCGCGCCGAGGAGCAAGTCATACGGCGTGGGCCCGGTGCCGCCGCCACCCACAGAGGTGGGCTCATCCGCCACCCACTGGTGGGCGCCGGCCTCAATCCTCTGCTGGAGCCCCAGGGCCCCGCCACGGACCACCACCTCGGGGACGGCAAGCGCTTCCACCATGGTTCACCTCAAGAGGAGCGAGCTTAGCCTTTACGCCCTCAGGCGGCCCGCGGTGTTCGCGCGGCTTCCGCGCGTGCTTCCTCGAAGAGTAGCTTCAAGTCGGAGTCGACCAGCGTCTCGCACTCGAGCAGAAGCCGGGCGCCGCGCTCCAGTGTCTGTCGGCGCGCTCGCAGGACTGCCTCGGAACGGCCGAAGGCTTGGCTGACGATGTCTCGCACGGCGAGGTCAATCTCCCGGGCCGTCTGCTCACTGTAATTGCGTCGCTGCAGCGGCTGCTGCCCGAGGAAGCCAGCCGGCTCGGTCTCGTAACTCACCGGCCCCAGCGTCGGCACCATGGCGAAGCGCGCCGCCATGTCCCGGGCGATGTCTGTCGCCCGCGACAGGTCGTCCGCGGCGCCGGTGGAGGTGTGCTGGAAGACGAGCGCCTCGGCCGCCCGTCCGCCGAGGAGCACCGAGAGCCTCTCCTCCAGCTCGCTACGCGTCATGAGAAAGCGGTCCTCGGTGGGCCGCTGCAGGGTGTAGCCCAGCGCGCCCAGCCCCCGCGGAATAATACTCACCTTGTGCACCGGGTCGGCCGTGGGACTGGCCCCGGCCACCAGGGCGTGGCCCATCTCGTGAAAGGCGACGAATTCCCGCTCCCGGCCGTTGAGCAGGCGTGTCTTCTTCTCCAGCCCGGCGACAATGCGCTCCACGGCCGCGTCGAAGTCCACCCGCTCCACCGCCTCGGCGCGGCGCCGGGTGGCGGCCAGCGCCGCTTCGTTCACCAGATTTGCGAGGTCCGCTCCGCTGAAGCCAGCGGTGAGCGCCGCGACGTCCTCCAGGTTGACGCCCGGTGCGAGTTTCACCTTGCCCACGTGGACCCGGAGGATGGCGGTGCGCCCGGCGCGGTCTGGTCGGTCCACCAGCACCTGCCGGTCAAACCGGCCGGCGCGCAGCAGCGCCGGGTCGAGGACGTCCGGGCGGTTGGTGGCCGCCAGCAGCACCAGTCCGCTGCGGGTGTCGAAGCCGTCCATCTCCACCAGCAGCTGGTTGAGCGTCTGCTCCTTCTCGTCGTGTCCACCCATCCCGAGGTTGGCGCCACGCGCTCGTCCGAGCGCGTCCAGCTCGTCGATGAAGATAATGGCCGGCGCCTTGGCCCGGGCCTGCTCGAAGAGGTCGCGGACCCGTGCTGCGCCCACCCCGACGAACATCTCGACGAATTCGCTCCCGCTGATGGAGAAGAACGGCACGTGCGCCTCGCCGGCTACGGCCTTGGCCAACAGCGTTTTGCCGGTGCCTGGCGGGCCGACGAGGAGGATGCCCTTGGGGAGCCGTCCGCCGAGCCGGCCATAGGACTCCGGGTCCTTGAGGTAATTCACCACCTCCTGCAGCTCGCCCTTGGCCTCGTCCACGCCGGCCACGTCCTCGAAGCGCACCTTGACGTCGGTTTCCACGAAGACTTTGGCCTTGCTCTTCCCAATCGCCATCAGGCCGCCGCCCGGGCCGAGGCGCCCAGCCATCCTCTTGGCGAGAAGGAGCCACACGCCAAAGAAGAGCAGCACTGGGAGGAGCCAGCTGAGCAGCATCTCCACGAGGCGGTTCTCCACCGTCCCGGAGTACTTCACCTGTGCGTCGTCCAGCTCCTTGGCCAGCTCCGGGCCTACCCGGTTGGTGACGAAGCGCGTCTTGCCGTCGAGGGCCTCCTTGAGGGTGCCCTGCAGGCGGTCCTCCCCCACCTGGACTTCGGCCACCTTCTTGTCACGGACCAGCTGCTGGAACTGGCTGTAGGGAAGCACTAGGACTTGCCGGTAGCCCACCCACAAGTCGTGGATGAACATCACGCCCATCAGCGCCACCAGCGCGTACAGGAGATGGAAACGCTTCTGGTTCATCCGCGCGGTCCTGGAGACCGCGCCGGAGCCGGGGCAGTGGCGCGGAGCGAGAGAACTATTGCCCCGCCGATGAGGGCTGCCACCACCGCCAGCGAGGCTGCAACCGGCACTGCGTAGACGTCAGCAAGCATCATCTTCAACCCCACGAATACGAGCACCAGCGCGAGTCCAATGTTGAGATAACGAAACCGCGCGACGATGCCAGCCAGCAGGAAATACAGGGACCTGAGTCCGAGGATGGCGAAGATGTTGGACGTGAAGACGATGAAAGGGTCACGCGTCACCCCGAAGATGGCGGGAATGGAATCCACCGCGAACAGAAGGTCCGAGAACTCCACGGCCACCAGCGCCAGAAACAACGGCGTCGCCAGTCGGCGGCCGGCCTCTTCTACGAAGAAATGCCCGTCGCGAAGCCCGGACGTCACCGGGATGAAGCGGCTCGCGAGCCGCACCACCCCGCTTTGCTCCGGCTCGGAGTTTGCCGGCTTCGAGCGCAACAGCTTCAGGCCCGTCAGCAGGAGCAACCCTCCGAAGGCGTAGAGCATCCAGTGGAAACGCTCGAGGAGCGCGGTGCCGGCGAAGATGAAGGCGGCGCGCATGAGCAGCGCCCCGAGGACGCCCCAGAAGAGCACCCGGTGCTGGTAGAGGCTGGGGATGGAGAAGGCCTGGAAGATGACGACGAAGACGAAAATATTGTCGACGCTGAGCGCCTTCTCGATGAGGTAGCCGGTGGTGAATTCCAGGCCCCGCTCGGGGCCGAAGCGCCACCACACCAAGGCGGCGAAGCCGAAGGACAGAGCCACCCACACGGCGCTCCACACGGCCGCCTCTTTGAGGTTCACCTCGTGCGCCTTCCGGTGGAAGATGCCGAGGTCGAGCGCCAGCATCACCGCCAGAAAGACGAGGAAGGCGGCCCACAGTCCGGGGCTACCCACCGAGACTCCGAGGGCGCTCACTGCCGCACCACTGTGCGCTCAGTCGCTGGGTGCGCTGCTGCTCCAGCCGCGCACCGGGCGAGCTTCCGTCGCTTCCACATGGCCCTCACACTAACCAGCAGCCAAGGGCAGGCCAGCACGGGGAAGCGCGAAAAGGCCAGACGCCTGCGCCTGACTGCCTGGCGGCGGCGGGGCGCTGAGGTCCATTCACCCCTTCCTACGTTCGAAGCGGCGACGTGTGACGTCCGGGCTGTCCGGCCCGAGGCCGTTTCAGCCGCCCCTGGTGTGCATCTCCAGCCGGGGGTCCCCGCGAAGCTCGGCCGCGTTGGCCAGGGGCGTGCGGTGCCCGAGCGCGAGGCGCACCTCGGCGCCGCGGTCCGCCCGGCGCTGCCAGGCGAGCCGGACCAGGTTGACCAGGGCCTCGTCGGAGGCCCCTCCGCGGAGCGCCTGACGCAGGTTGAGGCCGCTTCGGGCGTAGAGGCAAAGGAACCAGGTGCCATCCGCGGTGACGCGGCTTCTGTCACAGCTCGAGCAAAAGGGAGCGGTGGTGGAAGCGATGATGCCGAAGGTGGTGCCGTCCGGCAGACGGAAGCGCTCGGCCGGGGCTCGACCGCGCGAAGGGAGGGGGTCCGGCGCGCTGTCCTCGAGGAGCGGCTCGACTGGACCATGCGCGGCCGAGATGCGCTCCAGCATCTCCGTGCGCGAGACGACATGCTCGCGCTTCCACTGCGTGGCACCGCCCACGTCCATGTACTCGATGAAGCGGAGCTCTGCGCCCTGCTCCTTGGCGAAGGCTAGGAGCGGCAGGAGTTCGTCGTCGTTTTGCCCGCGCATCACCACCGCGTCCAGCTTTAGGCCCTTCCATCCCGAGTCCCGCACCGCCGCGATGCCGGCCAGCACCCGGGCATGCTCATCGCGTCGGGTGAGGGCCCGAAACCTCTCGGGCGACAGCGTGTCCAGGCTCACCGTCACACGGGTGAGGCCAGCTGTGCGCAGCTGCCCGGCCAGGTCGGCCAGCAGGACGCCGTTGGTGGTGAGTGCGAGGTCGCGGACCCCCGGCTCGGCCGCTAGCCGTCGGACGAGCTCTGGCAGCTCCTGGCGCAAGAGCGGCTCCCCGCCGGTGAGTCGGACGTGGTCCACGCCCACCGAGCAGAACACCCGCACCACCCGCGTCAGCTCCTCGAAGCTGAGCAACTCCGAGCGAGGGAGCCAGACGTAGTCCGGCTCGGGCATGCAGTAGCTGCAACGCAGGTTGCAGCGGTCGGTGACACTCAGGCGCAGGTTGCGCAGCGGCCGACCCAGCGTGTCACGCAGGGGTTCGGGAGAAGTGTCTGTCCTGGGCATCAGCAAGGACACAGGCTTATGCCGCCCGACAGCCGTTTGCCACAACATGCCCCTCGGCCCCGACGCACTGCTTCATGCCCGCCAAAGTCCGAGAGTAGAGTCCCTGGGGCAGCCGTGCCCCCCCTCGCCGGACGGAGACTCCTTGTTCAACCTGGACGTCGAGGAGAAGGACAGAGGCCTCCTTTTCGCCTTGCGCGGGGCTGGCGTTTCAAAGCAACCACCTGGTGGGGGCGAGCAACACCGTGTGTCTCTTGGGCGTCCTCTGGGCTCTCGTTTCTGGGAGCCGCGCGGACGGGTGTGGAGCGTCGACGCCGCCCGGCTGGGGCGGACGCCGGCGTCACGCTAGTGGAGCTGGACGCACTCCGGCAGGCCATCGACGCTCTCGACGACGAGGTGCTCCGGCTCCTCAACCGACGTGCCGGCTTGGTGGAAGAGGTGGCCAGCTTCAAGGAAGCGCGCCAGCTGCCGTTTTACGTCCCCCGTCGGGAGCGGGCCATCATCGAGCGCCTGGTGTCCGCCAACCCCGGGCCTTTTCCCTCCTCGGCCATCCGGGCCGTCTTCCAGGAAGTCTTCTCCGCGTGTCTCTCCCTGGAGAAGGGCTTGCGGGTGGCCTACCTCGGCCCAGAAGCAACCTTCACCCACATGGCCGTCACCCACCAGTTTGGTGTGTCCGCCCGGGCGGAGCCGGTGGGCACCATCGCCGGCGTCTTCGCCGAGGTGGAGCAGGGGCGTGCCGATTTCGGCGTGGTTCCGGTGGAGAACAGCACCGAGGGGGCGGTGCTGCACACTCTGGACACGTTTCTCGACTCGTCCTTGAATATCTCCGCAGAGATTATTCTCGACATCACCCAGTGCCTGCTGGTGCGCCCGGGACTGGAGCTGTCCCACGTCCAGCGCGTCTACAGCCACCCGCAGGCCCTGGGGCAGTGCCGTAAATGGCTGGCCGCCAACCTCCCTCATGCGGCACTGGTGGAGACGCCCAGCACGGCCGAGGCGGCCCGAGTCGCGCGGGAAGACGCCAACGGTGCGGCCATCGCCTCGGAGCTGGCCGGCCGGCTGCACGACCTCCTCGTCGTCGCCGAAGCCATCCAGGACTTGGCCGACAACGCCACCCGCTTTCTCGTCATCGGCCGAGAGCAGGCTCGCCCGACGGGCAAGGACCGCACGTCCGTCCTGGTGCTGGTGAAGGACGGGCCAGGCGCGCTGCTTCGACTGCTCCAGCCCTTCTCCGACGAGGGCGTCAACCTCACGAAGATAGAGAGCCGTCCCAGCCGCCGCCGTCCGTGGGAGTCGGCCTTCTTCGTCGACATGGAAGGCCATACCGAGGACCCGGCCGTCGCTCGGGCACTGGCGACGCTCGTCCAACGGGCGGAGACCTGCAAGGTGCTGGGGAGTTACCCACGCGCAGAACGCGCGCGTCCGTGACCGGTGCTCCTAGTAGCTAGGGTCTACGCATTTGCGGCAATCCGGCCGTCCAAGAGCCCGGCGACAGAAGTGACGTCGAAGGGCGCTCGGTCCCGCTAGAGGATTTCGAAGGGCGCGGACTCCGTCGCCGTACCCGAGCGCCGGGCTGCGGCGTAGTCGGCATCGAGGCTCCCAGTCGTCGCGGGGAGCTGCGTGTCTGCTGCGATGCCGACGGCGCGGTAGATGCCCGGCCGGTCCAGCGTCACGTGCGCCTCGAGGCCGTCCTTGACACGAATGCAGGCTGGACTCTTGGCGCACTGGAAGACGAGCTCATTCGGGCCGCGGTAGACGCGGATTTCTCCCTGCTTGCCACGCGGCACCTTGACCCCCATGAAAAGGACGGCACCAGGCGCTCCGGACCGGACGTCGCCTCCGCGGGAGGCTCCGCCGCGGACGACCGGTGCAGAGGAGCCACGCTCGACAAGGGTGGTACTGAGACTCAGCGCGTCGGGGCCGGCCATCGAGCTGACGAAGAAGAGCGCCAGGGCGGCAATGGTCGCAGCAAATCCGAAGAACGGCCAGGGACGCGCGCGCTGCCGGCGCTGGATGCGTGCCCAAACTTTCGCTTCCCAGTTTCCGGCCGGCGCGTAGGCCTCCCGGGCCTGTTGGAGCGCCAGCGCCACGGCCTGGTAGCTCGCCCGGGCGGCCCGGCAGTCAGGGCAGTTCTCGAAGTGGGCGTCGAGCGTTTGCCCGGCGACGAAGCGGGCCAGGCCCTCGCTCTCGAAACGGTCACACGCAGTCACAGAGTCACCCCCGAGGCTTCCAGGCACTTGCGCAGGCCCGACATGGCACGCGCCACGCGCATCTGCAGGGTCGCGGCGCGCTTGCCGGTGACTTGGGCCATTTCCTCGTAGCTCATCTGCTCCATGAAGCGCAGGAGGATGGCATCGCGAACCTCGTCGTCGAGCTCGTCGAGACAGTGGGCAAGGTGCTTCCCCATGGAGCCGATGTGAAGCTGCTCCTCGGCGCTCGGTTCGTTCGTCTCGACGTCCGGCGGCGTCTCGGGATGTTCGACGTGCTTGCTCTCCCGCCGCATCGTCTTCAACATGTCCAGGCACCGGTGGCGGGCGATGCCTTGCAACCACTGGCGAAGAGGCGAGCGGCGCTGGTACCGCCCGAAGTCCGCAAAAGCCTGGGCGAACGTCGTCTGCTGAGCCTCTTCGGCGTTGGCGTCGTGGCCCAGCATGTGGCGGCAATAGTTGTAAATGGACTTTCCATAGAGACCCATCAAGAGCGTCAGCGCCCGCTTGCGGTCGCCCCGAGCCAGCGCCTCAAGCACCGCTGCCTCGGAAGTGTCCTGCATCAGTGGGCCTTGAACGATGTGGGTGGACGTGTCCAACCACACGGTACGGTCGAGGCCCTCGTCGGTCAAGCAACTCCAGACACAGCCGCCCTTTCGGGAAACAAGGCGCCGGCGCTTGTCGGAACACCACAGGTTGCCGTCACGACGGGGGCACCGTCGCATTTCGAAGACTCCGCGGTGGTGGACGGACGCTTCGCGGCGCCTCCTGGGGTGAGTTCGGAACGTCCCGCCGACCTCCAAGCGACGGGACGCTCCGGTCGGGCAGAGGTCCCGGGCGCTCAACCCCGCACCCGTCTCCTCTATTGGGGGGGTAGCCGACCGCCGCGCCAGTTGGGCGGCGGTCGGCTCGCCCGGCGCTTCTGCTCGGTTCATCCGCCGGAGATGGACCGGGCCCGTTGAAGAGCAGTCGCCGCGTGCGTTACCGGTTCCGGACTTCCCGCAACGAAAAAGGCCGACCACCGCGACGGGGGTTCGGTGTGCGCAAGCTTGCGCTGGACGCGCGCCAGTGCGCCGGCGGGGTCATCCAGTCCTCCCTGCTCGTAAAACGCTCGAACCACTTTGGAGGCAAAGCGGTCCTCGACGGACGTCAGCGTGGCAAGGACGGCACTGCTGCCAGCGCGCAGGAAGGCCGTCGAAAGAGTCTCCGCTGCGGTTGACTCGAGCCCGGACCCGGAGTGGCAGCTGGCAAGCACGACCAGGTCGGCGTGAAGGCGGCGTCGCAGGATGTCGGCGATGGAGAGGTTCCCGTCGGCGAGGACGAGCGCCGGTCCGGACACATCGACAACCGTGTGCGTCGCGAAGTGCAGCAGCCGGCCGCCGGACTGCTCGAGCGTCGCTCCTGATGCCAGCTCACTGAGTCGAACGCTGGCGCCGGTCAGCCGGCCCGTGAACTCGGCCTCTTCCCGCGCGGAGGGAAGGTCCTCACGCGCGTCCGCCAGCACCAGGCTGGGCCGAGCGGGAGCGCCCGAGGCTTGTTTCCCGGGCGCCGTCACCGTTGAAACGTCTGGCGCGACGGAGACCACGGCTCGGTCGACGAGTCTGCCGTCGCCGATGCGAACAGCCGCCACCGGGAAGCTGCGGGCACACGGGGGCAGGATGATGGCGAAGCGCGGTCCCAACCGCTCCAGCGTCGGCGCAGGAAAGAGGACGTTTCCGAGCCGGGCAGCGGCCTGGTCGTCGAAGTCCTCCCCGAACTTCTGCATCAAGGAGCAAAGTTCTGCGGGAGGCAGCTCGACTGTGACGACAAGTGCACGCCCGCCCGAGTGGATCAACGCCCAAGAATGTGTGTCCGTCGTGACGAAAGCGATGAACTGAGCGTCTTGGTCGCTCGCGCTCGCTGGTCGAGTCGGAAGCTGTTGGCTGATCTCGGCGAGTGTGCGCCTGGCACTGCTTTGCTCGAGAGCAGCGCTTGCTTCGAGGACGCTCCCGGTGGCGGCCTTGTCGACATCATCGTCGAAGCGACTGGCCAAAGACCTCTGTAGCGTGGACAGGGCGCGTTCGCCGTCTTGCGCTTCTGCGAACATTTCGAAGAGCGCGTCGTAGGGCCTCTCCCGGCTGCCCCTCAAGGCAGCCTGGAAGCTCGGGTCGACCAGTTCCTTCCGTTGCAACTCGACTTCCGAAATCGACTCCTCGAAGGCTTTTCGAGCGCTGTCCAATCGCCCCAGGGCCTTCAGCGTGAGTCCTGACTCGTACTCGACTCTCCACAGCTCGTTGGGAGGCGGGGACAGCCCACGAACCTCTTCGAGAAGAGCCCGGGACTCCTCCAGTCTGCCGTCGGCGCGAGCGGCAAGGGCCTGGAGAAATGCGAGGTCGCGCTGCCCGTCGTGCCCCAAAGCGCCTTTGAGCGCTTCCGTTCTCGTCAGGAGCGCCCGTACCCTTTCCCAGTCGGTCTCCTTCACCGCAATTCTGGCGCGGGCGATGACCGCGCTGGCTTCGTAGGAACGCATCGCCTCATGTTGTGCTGCGGCCTCCGCTTCTACGAGAAGCTCATCCGCCGAGCGCAGTTGACCGCGCTCGACGTGGAGGTTCGCATCCTCCAGCAGCTCGAGTGAGTTCATCGGAGTGGCACCGAGAATGCCTCTCAGGCGCTGGAGTTCCGCTGCCGCGGCGGGTGCGTCGCCCATCGCATCCAGCGACCGTGCCAGGTTCAAGCGTGCGTCACGCTCGTAGAGGAGCGGTAGCACACCGGCGGACGTGCGCAGCAGGCCGTCCGAAACCCGAACCGCTTCCTCGTAGTCGGAGTCGCGATACAGCTCGTAGACGAATAGCGTGGCTGCGTTGCCACGGACTCTGATGTCCGTGTCGCGTGCTGCCGCCGCGAACGCCCGTCGGTACTCCTCGAGGGCGACCTTCGGGTTCCCGAGCTGGGAGTCGGCCCACGCCAAGGTGTAGAGCACCTTGGGGTCGCCCATCGCTTCGAACGGCGAAAGCACCGCGCGGGCGAGCGCGGGCTTGCCGCGAACCTCGTAGATGATTGCCGAGCGAAGTGCCGCCCCCCAGGAGGTCCGCCGACGACTGAGGTCAGCGCAGGTGGCAGCGGTTCGGGACCAGGCGCGGTCAGCCCTGTCTTCGTACCCGGTGTCGGGGCATCCGGCGGCGGAGGTGGTCCATCCGTCGTTCGCTTGCGTGAAACCCACTCCGACGAGGAGCGCAAGTGTTGGAGTCCTCCACATGGCCCGTCGAGTATGCCCTCGGCATGGACCGATGTGCCAAGAAGGCTCGCCGGCTCCGCATACCGCCTACGGCGGCGGATGGGGCAGCGTCGGCGGGTCGTCGAAGGAAACTGCCTTTGGTTGCGGGGCGCCCGCTTTCTTCGATGGCGCCGGCGGGCTGGCCTGGTAGGGATTTGCTCCGACGTAGGTGGAGAGCAGCTGCGTCTCGTAGCCGTTCGAGGCGACCGAAGCAGCGAGTTGCACGAAGGTGTAGCTGTTGCCCGCCCCGGTTGCTTCTCGCGTCGCCTGCCCGGCGTGGGGGATGGGCTGACTCGAATTGATGGTGACGAGGTACACCACCTCGATTGCGCCCGCGGGAGGTTGGCGGTTTCGGAAGCCGATGACGACGGCCGACACGCTCTTCACCCCGTACGTTGGCCAATCCCAGCCCTGAAACGGGCTCAGGCCGGGAGGCCCCTGCAACTGCTTGTTCAGCCGTTCCAGGTACGCGTCTTCGAGCTTCTGCAAGTCCTCTTGATTCATGTCGGCCCCCCTCCAAGCTGCTGGTTCTCAAGGCGCCGTGGCTCCAGAAACCACCACTACGTTCCAGAGAAGCGCCTTCCGGAGGGCGAATCCTGCTCCTCTCACAGTGGTACCGTCTGCAAGAATCGACTCGTCCCTGCCGCGCTGGGTGGCCGACCCTGGAAAGCGACCTGAAACCATCTGAACCCGGTGCCTCGCCGGGCGTCGAGTGGGGAGGAACGACGCGGGCGTCCCGCCGCGTGCTCATCGTCGCAATTCACGGCGGGTACTGGCGCGCGGCCTATGGCCTCGACCACCTCCGCCCATTCTGTCTCGCCCTCGCCAGCCGTGGCTTCCCGGTGGCTTCGCTGGAGTACCGCCGGCTGGGACAGAGCGGCGGTGGCTGGCCGGGCACGCTGGAGGACATCGAGAGCGGACTCGCCTCCGTTGCCGTGGGCGCTGCGGACAAGGGACTCGACGTCTCTGGCGTCCTGTTGGTGGGCCACTCGGCCGGCGGGCAACTGGCACTGTGGGCCGCTGCCAGAGGCAAGGCCCTCTCCCCAGGAAGGCTGCCGGTGGTGGGGGTGGTGGGGCTCGCGCCGGTGAGCGACTTGGTGGAGGCCGCGCGCCGTCACCTCAGCGGCGGCGTCGTGCGTGAGTTTCTCGGAGGCAGCCCCGAGGAAGTGCCTGCGCGGTACCAGGAGGCCTCTCCGGTCGAGCGGTTGCCGCTTGGCGTCCCCACCGTCGTGGTGCACGGCACGGACGACGAGGACGTCCCGTACGACATGAGCCCGGCCTACGTGGCGCGGGCCCGTGCCGCCGGGGACGACGCGCGCTTGGTGACGCTCGAGGGCGGGGGCCACTTCGATGTCATCGAGCCTGACTCTCGGTTCTGGCCGCAGGTCGCAGAAGCCATCGAATCGCTGGCCTGAGGCGCCTGGGGAGTTGGCGAGCTCAACCCGTACTCCTCTGAACGAGGCCACTGGTGAGCGGTGCCAGGCGAGCGTGGACGAGCTTCTGCGCCTCGGCCAGGTCGAGTTCTTCTGCCGCCGTCACCCCACGCGCCAGCTCCGAGACGATGGCGCTCGCGACGCGCCCGACGTCGTAGGCCAGCCGGTAGGGCACCCGGCTGAAGGTGACGAGCGCGTAGCGGGAGAGGAATTCGCCTGGAAACGCGTTGAGCAACCTCCGCTCGATGGCCTTCTCCAGGAGGAAGCGGGCGTCTGCCACGCTGGCCCGCATTTCCACGAAATTCTCCACCGCCATGTCGGCAATGGCGTCGGCGTTGGGCTTGCGCAGCCGGGCGAACTCGGCAAATGCCGCCCCGGGGTCCGTCGTCCGCCCAAGCACCTCGTCCAGCACCGCGCAGTCCTCGAAGCCGCAATTCATCCCCTGGCCGAAAAACGGAACAATCGCATGCGCCGCGTCCCCCAACAGGAGCGCACGCGCTTCGGCCGTCCAGGGCCAGCATTTCACCGTCACCATGCTTCCCGTCGGGTTTTCGAAGAACTGGCTCTCGAGGTCGGGCAGGAGCGGCACGGCGTCCGGAAAGTGCGCGGTGAAGAAGCTCCCCACGTCCGCCGGAGTCTTCAGCGAGTCGAAGGAGGGGGTGCCCTGGTAGCGGAGGAAGAGGGTGCAGGTGAAGCTGCCGTCGAGGTTGGGAAGTGCAATCAGCATGAAGTCGCGGCGCGGCCAGATGTGGAGGGCGTGCTTCTCCAAGGAAAAGCTTCCGCCTGGGCCGGCGGGCAGCGTCAGTTCCTTGTAGCCGTGCTCGAGCCGCTCCTCGCGATTCCTGCCGCCCTCGGCGGCGACGACAGCCTCGCGTACCAGCGAGCCGGCCCCGTCGGTCCCCACCACGGCGGCGCCGGAGAGGTGCTCCTCTCCGCCGGTGCGCTCGTTCAGTGCCGTGAGGCTTCCGGACGCCACGTCGACCGTGGTGACTCGGTGGTGAAAGTCGATGTGCACCCGCCCTGTCGCCTCGGCCGCGGACATCAGCATCCCATTGAGCCATCCGCGCGAGATGGAGTGGATGCACTGGCTATCGTCCTTGCCGTAGGGCTGGAAGGCCAGGGGGCCCTCGAGCGGATGGATGGCGCGGCCGCGCATGGGAATGGCATGTTCCAGCGCGCGCTCGGCGAGCCCCACCTGGCCCAGGGCGTGAAGGCCCCGGACGCTGATGGCGAGGTTGATGCTGCGCCCGGCACGAATGCGCTCCGTGCGCAGGTCCGCCCTCCGCTCCAGCACCCGCAGCGTCGCTCCCCGGCGGGCGAGGAAGAGCGCCAGCAAAGAGCCCACCAGACCCGAGCCCACCAGCGTGTAGCGCTCAGGCCGGGACATGCGTGCGCAGGGCCCGTGCGAAGCGCCAGACGTCCATGAAGGAGTTGTAGAGCGGCACCGGCGCAGCACGGAGGATGTCGGGCGCGCGGAAGTCCACCACC
>Ga0302325_10003892_pt1 | contig 34829 bp, 23 predicted proteins | sample Palsa_T0_2_FD_201948 | JGI IMG/M metagenome (GOLD analysis project Ga0302325, IMG submission 201948) | Peat permafrost microbial communities from Stordalen Mire near Abisko, Sweden - Palsa_T0_2 | ecosystem: Environmental > Terrestrial > Soil > Palsa > Peat permafrost | place: Sweden: Abisko...
GGCCTGCACCCCCTTCGTTTCAGTGGATCACCGCGCCGGGCGGCAGGCGCCCGACGCTTAGGCGCCGGGCCCGCCTCGCCCTCCGCGCACGTTGACGAGCGCTCCCGAATGGTTTGCTGTTGCGCGGGGTCATGTCAGGTCGGGGGGTGCTGGTGGCGGCGATTGGGCTGCGGGGGTTCCCGGCGAGGCCCGAGGCGGACAGGAACGCCTTTCTGTTGTTCGTCGCCCTCATCTGGGTCGCCGTGCTCTCCGGCTTCGGGACCGACAGCGTCGACCATGTCCGCAAGCACGGGCTGGACTATCCGCTCATCGTCCACTTCCACGCCGTGGCCTTCGTCGGTTGGCTGGTGCTGTTCACCACCCAGCTGGCGCTCATCCGCAACGGCCGAGCGGATATCCACCGGCGGCTCGGGTTAGCCGGCGCGGCGCTGGCGACGGTGATGGTCGTGCTCGGCCCGGCGACCGCGCTCACCGTCGACGCTCACGCCTAAGTCACGAAGGGCCACACGCCTGAGTTCCTGGCTGTCCAGTTCACCGACATCCTCGCCTTTGCCGGACTGACGGCCGCGGGACTGCTGCTGCGCGCCATCCCCTCGGCGCACAAGCGACTGATGCTCATGGGGCTGATCTACATCAGCGACGCCGGCTTCGCCCGCTTCCTCAACTCCATCCTCGCCGCGCCCTTCAGTCACGGCCATTTGGGAGAGATCACGGGGCTCTATCTCGGAAGCGACCTCCTAATGCTGGGCGTCGGGGCCTATGATCTCGCGACGCGCCGCAGTCTGCATCCGGTCTATGTCGCGGGCCTTGCCTGGAGCGTGGCGCTTCAGCTCATCGCCATGACGCTGCTGCACGACGCCGGCTGGAAGGCTCTGACTCTCCGGCTGATTGGTCACTAGAGCTGAAGCAGAGGCTCGCCTTCGCAGGGACGTTGACCACGATGCCGGCGAGCCAATCGCGGGCTGGAGCGCGTCCGGCTCAGAGGCTCTTCCAGGTCGGGGTCGCTGCGCCGGGCCATGGGGTGGCGCTGAAGACGGCGCGGGCTATGGCGCGGGAGAGGGTGTCGGCGGCCAGGGCGCCGATGCGGGCGGTGGTGAAGGCGCGGGGCTCGGCGACGTCGCGCCGGCCGGTGGCGATGGCGAAGACCACATCGCCGTCGAAGGGAGTGTGGGCCGGGCGGATGGCGCGGGCGAGGCCGTCCTGGGCCATGATCGCGACCCGCTTGGCCTCGTCGGAGGTGAGGTTGGCGTCGGTGGCGACGACAGCGAGGGTGGTGTTCTCCCGCGCCGAGGGGTGCGGCTTGTAGCGGCCCCATTCGTCCGCAATCCCCCGCAGACCGCCGGCGCCAAGGCCGCCGAACTCGTCGCCGATCTCGAACGGCGCGGCCCAGAAAGTCCGACCATCGGCGCCGACGACCGAGCCGGCCGAATTGACCGCGACCAGCGCCCCGACGGTAAGGCCGTCGCCGCCGACGATCGAGGCCGAGCCGAGGCCGCCCTTCAGCCCGCCGGCCATGGCGCCGTAGCCGGCGCCCGCGGTCCCCAGGGCGAAGTCGGCGCCGGCCGCCTCTAGGGCCCGCTGGCCGAGGAGGCGATAGGGGGGATCCAGTCCCCAGTCCTTGCGGCCGCCGTTGGCAAGGTCGTAGAGGGCCGCTGCCGGGACGACCGGGGCTCTTGGCGCGGCGGGATTGGGCGACATCCCAAACCCACGGTGGTGGGCGCCAAGCCAGGCGACGACGCCGCCGGCCGCCGCCAGGCCGTAGACCGAGCCGCCGGAGAGGACGACGGCGTCAAAGGCGTGGACGAGGTTCTGGAGGTCGGTGGCGTCGGTCTCCCGGGTCGCCGGGCCGCCGCCGCGCACGTCGGCGGCGACCACGGCGGCTGTGTCGGGCAGGATCACCGTCGTTCCGGTGCGCGCGGCGATGTCCTCGGCGTTGCCGACCGAAAGCCCCGCAACGTCGGTGATGAGGTTGCGGGGGCCGGGCCTGGCGGGCGAAGTCGGAAACGGAGGGGGCGAAGGGGAGGGCCCTGCCGCGGCCGCCGCCAGGGCGGCCGGCGCGCCCCCGGCGAGGACGGCGGCGGCGAGGATGTCGCGCCTTCTCACCCCGTGTTCTCCCTTGTCATAAGCTTCTACAACCTGGGGGCGTCAGCTATGGCTGTTCGCCCGCCAACCGTAAAGCCGCGCTCGAGGTTCGCTCATGGCCGATGGAGGCCTTCGGGACCACCGGGGGAGGCTGTTCATCGGCGGCGCCTGGCGCGACGCCGAGGGCGGTCGCACGCTGCCGGTGGAAGACCCCTCTACCGGCGAGATCGTCGGCCAGATCGCCGCTGGCGGCGCCGCCGACATCGACGCGGCGGTGGACGCCGGCAGGGGTGCGCTCGCGGGCGAATGGGGGCAGCTCGCGGCCGCCGAGCGGGGCCGGATCCTCAGCCGGGTCGGGACGCGGGTGGCCGAGCATACCGAGGAGCTGGCCCGGCTGGAGGCGGCCGATGTGGGCAAACCGTTGCGCCAGGCCAGGGCCGACGCGGCGGCGCTCGCCAGGTACCTCGAGTTCTACGGCGGCGCGGCCGACAAGCTGACCGGCGAGACCCTGGAATACCTGGCCGGCTACACGGTCTTCACTCTTCGCGAGCCGCACGGGGTGACCGGCCATATCATCCCCTGGAACTATCCAATGCAGATCCTCGGTCGCTCGGTGGTCGCGGCGCTGGCGGTCGGCAACGCCGCGGTGATAAAGCCCGCCGAGGAGGCGAGCCTCGCGGCCCTGGCCTTCGCCAGGATCGCGGCCGACTGCGGCCTGCCGGCCGGAGCCCTGAACGTTGTCACGGGACTCGGTGAGACGGCCGGGGCGGCGCTGGCCGCGCACGAGGGGGTCAACCATGTCTCCTTCACCGGCTCGGCGGTTGTCGGGGCCCTGGTCCAGGCGGCGGCCGCGCCCCGCGCCGCGCCGGTGACCCTGGAGCTCGGCGGCAAGTCGGCGCAGATCGTCTTCGACGACGCCGACCTCGATGCGGCGGCGCCATTCCTGGTGAGCGCCGGGATCCAGAACGCCGGCCAGACTTGCTCGGCGGCGTCGCGGATCCTGGTCCAGCGCGACGTCTACGCCGAGGTGCTGGAGCGGCTCGCCGCCCGCTACGGGGCGCTGACGGTTGGCCCGGCGATGGGCGACCACGACGTCGGGCCCCTGATATCGGCGCGCCAGTTCGCGGTGGTCCAGCGTTATTTCGATCTCGCGGGGCAGGACCGGCTGGAGGTCGCCGCGCGCGGCCGGATCGTCGAGGACGCGCCCAAGGGCGGCCACTATTTCGCCCCGGCGCTGATCGCCGGCGTCGCGCCCGGCCACGTTCTGGCCCAGGAGGAGATCTTCGGGCCGGTCCAGGTGGTGATTGCGTTCGATGACGAGGAGGAGGCGGTCGCGATCGCCAACGGCACGCGCTACGGCCTCGTCGCCGGCGCCTGGACGGCAGACGGAGCGCGCCAGTTCCGTCTCGCGCGCCGCCTCCAGGCCGGCCAGGTCTTCATCAACAACTATGGCGCGGGCGGCGGGGTCGAGTTGCCGTTCGGCGGCGTCAAGCAATCGGGGCACGGACGGGAAAAGGGATTCGAGGCCCTCTACGGCTTCACGACCCTAAAGACCGTCGCGGTGCGCCACGGCTGAGGAGGCGGCGGATGCGGCTGAAAGGCGAGCGCGCGATCGTCACCGGTGGCGCTTCGGGTTTCGGGGCCGGGATCGTGCGGCGGTTCGTCGCCGAGGGGGCGCGCGTCGCCATCGCCGACCTGAACGCCGAGGGCGCGCAGGTCCTGGCGGCGGAGCTCGGGGAGGGGTGCCTGGCGGTCAGGACCGACGTTGCTGACGGCGCGAGCGTCGCCGCGCTGTTCGATCGGGTGGGGGAAGCCTTCGGCGGCCTCGACATCCTGGTCAACAACGCCGGAATGGGAACGGCGCCGGCGCCGCTGGAGACCATGGACGAGGCGAGGTTCGACGCCCTGATGGGGGTCAACTGCCGGTCGGTGTTCCTGACCGGGCGCCTGGCCGTCCCGATCATGAAGGCTCAGCGACGGGGCGCGATCCTCAACATCGCCTCCACCGGCGGGGTCAGTCCCCGGCCCAACCTCGCCTGGTACAACGCCTCCAAGGGCTGGATGATCACGGCGGCGCGGGCGATGGCGGTCGAGCTGGCGCCCTTCGGGGTGCGTGTGAACGTGATCAACCCGGTGGCGGGCGCGACCTTCATGGGCGCCGACACCCCTGAGATCCGCGCGAGGTTCCTGGCCACGATCCCGATCGGCCGGTTCTCGACACCCGCCGACATCGCCGCCGCGGCGGTGTTCCTCTGCAGCCAGGAGGCGTCGATGGTGACCGGCGTCGCCATGGAGGTCGACGGCGGGCGCTGTATCTGACGGCGGCGGCGGCCTCCGGCCGCGGATTGCCACAGTTCCAATTTACAGATTTGCTCCGGCTAACGGGAAGAGCGGGACGGACTTTGGTGGCGGATCGCGCGCAGACGGATTTTCTCGGCAACCCGACGACAGCGACCGGCGAGGTGCTGGCGGCCGTGGACGGCTTCGTCGCCGGCCTGATCGGCTACGAGGAGCGGGCCGTCGAGGTGATCAGGGCGGCCAGGGACCACCCGGGGTCGTGCCTGCTCGAGGTCTACGCCGGCATGCTCTGGATGCTCGCCGAGACGAACCGCGCCCCGGAAATCGCGGCGACCTTCGTCACGCGGGCGGAAGAGGCCGCGCCTGGGGCCAACGAGCGCGAGCGGATGAACCTCGACCTGCTGCGCGCCTGGGCCAGGGCCGACTTCGACGAGGCCTTCGAGGTCGCCCTTGCCATCGTCGAGACCTGGCCCCGCGATCTGGCGGCGATGAAGATCGGCCAGTTCCTCTGCTTCAACCGCGGCCGGTTCGAGCGGATGCTGGCGATCGCCGAACTCGGGGCGCCGGCGGCGGCCGACGTCGCCCAGCTGCACGGCATGCTCGCCTTCGCCTACGAGGAGCTTCACCGGCTGGACGAGGCCGAGGCTTGCGCCCGCGAGGCCCTACGCCTGAAGGCCGACGAGCCCTGGGCCCAGCATGCGCTGGCCCACGTGATGCTGGCGCAGGGCCGGATCGACGAGGGCGCGGCCTTTCTCGAGGGCGCCAGCGGTGGCTGGGGCGGCCTCAACTCCTTCATGCTCACACACCTCTGGTGGCATCTGGCGCTGTTCTACCTGAGCCAGGGCCGGGGCGCAGGCGACCTCGTCTCGCTGTGGGACCGCCAGGTCTGGGGAGTGGAGAAATCCTTCGCCCAGGACCAGGTCGGGGCCGTCTCCCTGCTCGCGAGGCTCGAGTTGGCCGGCGCCGACGTCGGCGAGCGGTGGAGCGAGCTTGGCGTGCACCTGGCCGGTCGGGCCGAGGACGCCTGGGAGCCGTTCCTGTCGGTCCAGTATCTCTACGGCCTTGGCCGCGCCGGCCGCGAGGCGGAGGCGCAGAGGCTGATGGCGGCGATCCGGGCGCGGGCGGCGGGCGCGGGCCCCGGGGCGGCCGATCCGGCGTGGCGCCAGGCCGCCCTGCCGCTGGCCGAGGGACTTCTCGCCTACCTCGCTGGCGACCCCGAGGCGGCGGCGGACCGCTTCGCCGCGGCTAAGCCGCGGCTGCAGGGGATTGGCGGCAGCCACGCCCAGCGCGACCTCTTCGAGCTGATCGAGATCGACGCCCTGATCCGCGCCGGCCGACTCTCGCAGGCCCGCGAGGCGCTGGAGGCGCGGCGCAGCTTCGATCCGGGTGGCGTCCCTCTCAACCGGTCTTTGGCGCGGGTCTACGGCGGCCTTGGTCTTGACACCCTGGCGGCGGCGGCCGACGAGCGTGTGCGCGAGGCCCTTGCGCGGCGGGGCGCGGCCTCCCGGAGCGCAGCATGACCGCAGACGCCGACGTTCTCATTCCTGCCATCGAGGGGGCCCTCGAGGCGATCGAGGCGCGCCGCGACGAGCTTGTCTCGCTGACCCAGGACCTGATCCGCATTCCGACCGTGAACCCGCCGGGCGACGCCTATCGGCCGTGCGCCGAATATCTCGGCGAGCGGCTGCGCCAGCGCGGCTTCGAGGTGACCTACGTCCGCGCCGAGGGGGCGCCGGGCGACACCGACCGCCTGCCGCGGATCAACGTCGTGGCGCGCCGCGAAGGAACGCGCCCCGGCCCCTGCGTCCACTTCAACAGCCACATCGACGTCGTGGCGGCCGGCGAGGGCTGGACCGTCGATCCCTTCGCGGCGGTGGTGAAGGACGGCAGGGTCTACGGGCGCGGGGCCTGCGACATGAAGGGGGGCCTGGCGGCCTCGGTGATCGCGGTCGAGGCCCTGATCGACAGCGGCCTCGAGCTTCCCGGAGCGCTGGAGATAAGCGGCACCGCCGACGAGGAGTCGGGCGGGTTCGGCGGCGTCGCCTATCTCGCCGAGCGGGGCTGGTTTTCCAGGCCCCGGGTCGACCATGTGATCATCCCCGAGCCGCTCAACGTCGATAGGGTCTGCATCGGCCACCGCGGCGTCTGGTGGGCCGAGATCGAGACCAAGGGGCGCCAGGCCCACGGTTCGATGCCGTTCCTGGGCGACAGCGCCATCCGCCACATGGGCGCGGTGATGGAGAGGATCGAGGACGAGCTCATGCCGAAGCTGGCGGGGCGGCGGTCCGAGATGCCGGTGGTCCCCGACGGAGCGCGGACCTCGACCTTGAACATCAACTCCCTCCACGGCGGCCAGTCCGAGCAGGCCGAAGGCCTGCCCGCGCCGCTGGTGGCCGACAGCTGCCGGATGATCATCGACCGGCGATTCCTGATCGAGGAGCCGCTCGAGCTGGTGAAGAGCGACGTGGTCTCGCTGCTGGAGGCGCTGGCGGCGCAGCGGCCCGGGTTCCGCTACGGACTGCGCGAGCTCTTCTCGGTGCTGCCAAGCCTCGCCGACCGCGACGGTCCGGTGGCGAGCGCGACGGCGCGGGCTATCGGACGCGTGCTCGGCCGGCCGGCGCAGTTCATCTGCTCGCCGGGGACCTACGACCAGAAGCACATCGACCGGATCGGCAAGCTCGAGGACTGCATCGCCTATGGTCCGGGCGTGCTCGACCTGGCTCACCAGCCCGACGAGTGGGTCGGAATCGACGACATGGTCGCCGCCGCCAAGGTGATGGCGCTGGCGGCGACGACGCTGCTGACCGCCCCGGTGTGACCGGGGCCCCCCGCGCGACCTTCCTGCTGCTCCTCGCCTGCTGCCTGCTGATCCTGCCGGGGGCGGCGGGCGCGCAGGCGCCGGGGGGGACGAAGATCACGGTTGGCCAGCCGCTGGAGCCGCCGATCCTGGATCCGACCGCCGGGGCGGCCAACGCCATCAAGGAGGTGGCGTTCCAGACCGTCTTCGAGGGCCTGGTGAAGCTCGGACCCTCCGGCGAGGTCGAGCCGCTGCTGGCGAAGGCCTGGACGATCTCGCCGGACGGACTGACCTACGCCTTCCAGCTTCGCCGGGGGGTGCGCTTCCACGACGGGCGGCCGTTCACCGCCGCCGACGTGAAGTTCACCTTCGACCGCGACCGCGCCGCGACCTCCGCCAACGCCCAGAAGATCCGCTTCCAGCTCATCGACCGGATCGAGACGCTGGACCCCTACACTGTGCGGATCCGTCTGAAGCGCCGGTTCGGCGGCTTCCTTTCGATGCTGGGCTGGGGCGATGCGGCGATCCTCTCGCCGGCCACGGCGGCGAGCGACGCCACCCGTCCGGTCGGCACTGGGCCTTTCAGGTTCGAGGCCTGGCGACGAGGCGAGGCGGTATTCCTTGGCCGCAACCCCGACTACTGGGGCCGGCCGGCGCGGGTGGGCGAGGTCGTGTTCCGCTTCATCGCCGATCCCACGGCCGCCTATTCGGCCCTGGACGCGGGCGACGTCGATGTGTTCGCGAACTTCCCGGCCCCCGAGACCCTGGCGCGGCTGGCGCGCGACCCGCGCTTCAGGGTCGCGGTCGCGCCCACCGAGGGCAAGACCATACTGGCGCTCAACAACCGCGCCGGGCCGCTCGCCAACGTCCGGGTGCGCCGCGCCCTCTCCTTGGCCGTCGACCGGTCGGCGGTGATCAGGGGGGCGATGTTCGGGTATGGGCAGCCGATCGGCAGCCACTATCCGCCGCAGGATCCGGGCTACGTCGATTTGACCGGCGTCTATCCGCACGATCCGGCCAGGGCCCGCTCGCTGCTGGCGCAGGCCGGCTATCCCCACGGTTTCTCGGCGACGCTGAAACTGCCGCCGCCCTCCTACGCCCGCCGCTCGGGCGAAATCATCGCCGCCGAGTTCGCGGAGGTCGGCGTCACGACCAGGATCCAGGACCTGGAGTGGGCCCAGTGGCTGGACCAGGTCTTCGCCCGCGACGATTTCCAGATGACGATCGTCGCCCACACCGAGTCGATGGACTACGACATCTACGCCCGGCCCAACTACTACTTCGGCTACAAGTCGCCGCGGTATCGGGCCCTGAACCAGGCGCTCGACGAGACCACCGATGCTGGACGGCGCAACAAGATCCTGGGCGACATGCAGCGGCTCCTGGCCGCCGACGCAGTCAACGTCTTCCTGTTCGACTTTCCGGCGCTCGGGGTCTGGAACGCCCGCCTGAAGAACATCTGGGCCCCGACGCCGGTGAGCCTTCTCGACCTGACCGACGCGACCGTCGTCGGCGCCGCCGGTGGGGCTGGGGCCGAAGGCGAGGGCGAGGCGGGGGCGCCGGCGTGGCTCTGGCCGATTCTGATCCTGCCGCTGGCGGCGATCGGGGCCTGGGGCGCCTGGCGCGCCGGGCCGGGCCGGGTGGCCGCGCGCCTGGCGGCCATGGCCGCGACCCTGGTGGCGGCGAGCGTGGTCGTCTTCGTGCTGCTGCAGATCGCGCCGGGCGATCCGGCGAGCTTCATGATGGGGATGAACGCCGATCCGAAGTCGATCGCGGCCCTGCGCCACGCCTTCGGCCTCGATGCGCCCGCCTGGCGGCGGTATCTTGGCTGGGTCCTGGGGATGCTGCGCGGCGACTTCGGCCAGAGCTACACCTATCGGGTGCCGGTCGCGGGCCTGATTGTCGAGCGCCTGGCGGTGTCGCTGCCGCTGACTCTTTATGCGCTGGTCCTCTCGACGACGACGGCCCTGGTCCTCGGCCTCGTGGCGGCGGCCGGGCCGCACGGCTTGATCGATAAGGTCTTCACGGTCGTGACGTCGCTCGGCGTGGCGATCCCCAACTTCTGGTTCGGCCTTGTCTTGGTGCTGCTGTTCTCGGGGGGCCTGCGCTGGTTCTCCGCCGGCGGCTTCCCGGGCTGGAGCGCCGGTCCGGGGGCGGCGCTGAGGGCCTTGACCCTGCCGGCCATCGCGCTGGCGCTGCCGCAGGCGGCGATCCTGGCGCGGGTGCTGCGCGCCGAGCTGCTGCCGCGGATGAACGAGGACTTCATCCGCACCGCCCGCGCCAAGGGCCTTTCGATGCGCGCCGCGCTCGTCCGCCACGCCCTCCCCAACGCCCTGATCCCGGTGCTAACGATCCTGGGGCTGCAGTTCTCGTTCCTGCTGGCCGGGGCGATCATCGTCGAGAACGTCTTCTTCCTGCCGGGACTAGGGCGCTTGGTGATCCAGGCCATCGCCCAGCGCGACCTGATCACGGTCGAGGACGTGGTGATGCTGCTGGTGCTGGCGACTCTGGCCGCCGCGGCCCTGGTCGACCTCGTCCACTTCGGCGTCGATCCGCGCCTTCGGGGGCGAAGATGAGCGCCCTTGGTGGGAGCGCGCCGGCGAGGCCGCGCCGATCCCTCGATCTGGCCATCGGCGCGGCGATCACGGCGGCGATGGCTGCGATCGCGCTCGCCTCGCTCTTCTGGGCACCGTGGAACGCGGAGCTGATGCAGACTGCGCCGGCCCTGGCCGCGCCATCGGCGGCCCATCCGTTCGGCGTCGACGCCTATGGCCGCGACGTGCTTTCGCGGGTGATGGTGGGATCACGCAGCGCCCTGGCCGTGGCGCTGGCCGCCGCCGGCGTCGGTGTGGGCGTGGGCGCGCCGCTCGGTCTGGCGGCCGCGGCTTTCGGCGGATGGCTCGACGAGGCGGTGATGCGGGCCTCGGACCTGGTCTTCGCCTTCCCGGCGCTGCTGATCGCGGTCCTGATGAGCGCCCTGCTGGGTCCGGGGGCCCTGAACGCGGTGATCGCCATCGGCGTCTTCAACATTCCCGTCTTCGCCCGCGTCGCCCGCGCCTCGGCTCTCCAGCTCTGGACCCGGGAATTCGTCATGGCCGCCCAGATGGCCGGCAAGGGCCGCTTTCGGATCAGCCTAGAGCACGTTGCCCCGAACCTCGCCGGGACCCTCGTCGTCCAGGGGGCGATCCAGCTCTCGCTGGCCGTGGTCGCCGACGCGGGGCTGGCCTACGTCGGCCTGGGGGCCCAGCCGCCGGCGCCGAGCTGGGGGCGGATGCTGGCCGACGCCCAGACCATGGCCGGGTCCGCGCCGTGGCTGGTGCTCTTTCCCGGCGGGGCGATCGTCGTCACCGTGCTTGGCCTCTCGCTGCTGGGGGAAGGCCTTCGCGCCCGGCTCGATCCTCGCGCCGTCGCCAGGTCCGAGATCTGAGCGACGATGCTCAGGGTCGAGAACCTCGGGGTGGAGATCGGCGGGCGCCGGCTGCTGGACGGGGTTTCCCTGACCGTCGGCGACGGCGAAATCCTTGGCCTGGTTGGGGAATCCGGATCCGGAAAGTCGCTAACCGGTCTTTCGATCATCGGCCTGCTTGCGCCGCAGGCGCGCCGGCAAGGGGTGGTGACGCTGGGTGAGGTGGTTCTCACCGACCTAGGCGAAGGCGCCCTCTGCGCGGTGCGCGGGCGCGAGGTGGGGATGGTGTTCCAGGAGCCGATGACGGCGCTCAATCCGATCATGACCATCGGCGACCAGGTCGCCGAGGGTGTGCGCCTGCACCGGGGTGTCTCCCGCGGCGAGGCTCTGGCCACCGCCCGCGACACCCTGGAGCGGGTCGGGCTACCGCCGGGCCAGTTCCCGCTCGGCCGCTATCCGGGCGAGCTCTCCGGCGGCCAGCGCCAGAGGGTCGCCATCGCCATCGCGGTCGCGCTGCGGCCCCGCCTGATCATCGCCGACGAGCCGACGACGGCGCTGGACGTCACCACCCAGGCCCAGGTGATCGCCCTCTTGACGAGCCTGGCGCGGGAGGACGGTGCGGGCCTGATCCTGATCACCCACGACCTGGCCCTGGCGGCGCAGGTGGCGGACCGCATCGCAGTGATGCAGGCCGGCCGGATCGTCGAGACCGCCGAGACGCTGGCCCTCTTCGGGGCGATGGCCGACCCCTACACGCGGGCGCTGCGGGCGGCCTCGACCTTCGTCGCGCGCCGGCCGGCGACGGTCGCCGCCGCGCCCGGGCCGCCGATCCTGCAGGCGAGGGAGGTGGTGCGCGACTACCCCGGCGCGCGGCCGGCGCCGTTCAGGCGCCGGGCGAGGATCCGCGCCGTCGACCATGTTTCGCTTTCGATCTCTCACGGCGAGAACGTCGGGCTGGTGGGGGAATCGGGCTGCGGCAAGTCTACCCTGCTTCGCGCGCTCTTGGCGCTCGAGGCGCCCGACGGCGGCGAGGTCAGCCTCGATGGCGTCGATTTCCCGGCCTCGCGCGGCCAGGCGCGGCGGCGGCTGCGGCGGCAGATCCAGGCAGTGTTCCAGGACCCCTACGGCAGCTTCGATCCGCGCTGGACAGTCGAGGAGCTGGTCTCAGAGCCGCTGGCCTTGATCGATGAGCGGCTCGCGCCCGCCGACCGGCGGCGGCGGGTCGAGGCTCTGCTCGAACAGGTGGGCCTCGCCGCCGCCGACGCCGATCGCCGGCCGCACGAGTTCTCCGGCGGCGAGCGCCAGCGGATCGCCATCGCCCGGGCGCTGATCAGCGAGCCCGCGATCCTGGCTCTGGACGAAGCGACCTCGGCCTTGGACGTCACCATCCGCTCCGGGATCCTGGCCCTGCTGGCGGAACTCACCGCCCGGCTCGGTGTCGCCTGCCTCTTCATCTCCCACGACCTGGCGCTGGTGCGGGCGATCACCGACCGGGTGCTGGTGATGCGCGCCGGCCGGATCGTCGAGGAAGGCCCGACCGAGCAGGTCTTCGCCAATCCCCGCCACCCTTATACGGCCACCCTCGTCGCCGCCACGACCGACCTCGACCGGGTCCTGGCGCAAAGACGCGCGTCGCGGTCCCTCAACGAAGCCGACGAGGACAAATGAAACAGTGGTTTAGCCGGAATTCTTCATCTCGCAGGGGTCGGCTCCGTCAATCCGACATCTGGACCTGCTTGGCCGGGACGCTGGCGCGGATGGCGGCCATCCGGCGCTGCTGGACGACGTAGGTCTTGGCCTCGGCGGTCTGGAAGAGGGCGAGATCCTCGGTTTCATGGTCGTCGACGGGCGTGAGCGCCGTATCGGAATAGTCGCGCCGGCGCCGGTCATGTTTCACCTGGTAGTAGGTCGGCCAGAACTGGCCATAGACGCCGGCCCAGCGGGCGAGCTTGACCAGCGTTTCCAGCCAATAGCGCGGGTAGAAGACGAGCGGGCTTTCCAGCGGTCGTTCCGGGCGCCGGTCGCGACGGACCTTGCGGCGCAGCAGGCCGCATTCCAGCGGATGGACCTTCTCGATGTGGATCGCGCCCATGAACCAGCCCAGCAGGAAGAGCAGCTTGCCGACGCTGGCGCCGGCGGCCGCCTGGCGCTTGAGCAGCGTCGTCACGTGGGCGCGGCTGTAGAACGACCGCCAGGCCGCGGCGTTGGCGTCCTCCCACTGCGCCGCGCTCATCCTTGGGTGGGTCGCGCAGACGTGGTTGAGGTCGTACTTGTTGAGGTCGGGGTCCATCCACGCGCCCTCTACGGTGAGCTTCTTGTGGTCCTCGGAGCCGGGCAGCGGGGTCAGGAAGAAAAACTCCAGGATGTCGACCGGCAGCTCGCGCTTGACGGTCTCGACATCGCGCAGGATCCGCTCGGGCGTGTCGTTGGGAAAGCCGGTGATGTAGCCGCAGTACGTGGTGACGTTCACCGCCTTCCAGGCCAGCAGCATCTGGCGGTATTCGGTGATCTTGTTCTGCCGCTTCTTGGCGGCGAGGAGGTTGTCGGGGCTGATGTTCTCGAGGCCAATGAACACTCTGCGCACCCCGGCCCTGGCCGCCTTGGTGATGAAGTTCGGCATCCGGTGGCAGAGGGTGTCGACCTGGATGATCATCCGCACCGGGATTTTCTCGACCTCGCGCAAGTGGATCAGGCGGTCGAAGACCGCTTCCCAGTCCTTGTTGCGGGCGAAATTGTCGTCGGTGATGAAGTAGCGGAAGACGCCCTGGGCGTAGTTTTCGCGGACGATGCGCTCGACATCGTCGGGGCTGCGGCGGCGCGATTTGCGACCCTGGACGTTGATGATGGTGCAGAACGAACACTGGAACGGGCAGCCGCGGCCGGCGTCGAAGCTGGAGTTGGCGCCGAAGGTCCGCGCGATCACGGCCGCCGGCAGGTGGGGGGGCGGCGCGCCCTCGAGGCCCGGAAGGTCGTCCATGAAGTTGTAGATGGGCTTCAGGGTCCCGGCCACGGCGTCGCCGATGACGTCGACCAGTCGTCCGGCCTCGGCTTCGCCGGCGAAGACGAAGCAGCCCAGATCGAGCGCCTTCTGGACGCCGGCCTCCACGCCTGGCAGCATCGCCAGGGTTCCGGAGACGTGGAAGCCGCCGATCCCGACGACGACGCCCAGGACCCGGAGCTGGCGGGCGATCTCGAGGGCGCGAGGAAACTGGTTCGACTGGACTCCGGCGAGCATGACCATGCCGCCGCCGGCCCCGGCGATCTCGCGGGCGATTTTGGCGGGCTTGACCCGGGTGTTGGTCTCGTCGATCGCCGCCAGCTCGAGGTCGAGATCCTCGCCGAAGGCGCCTCGGCCCTGCGCCTCCAGGGCGATGCCGTAGAGGCAGGCGAGCGAATTGGCGGGGATCGGCGAGCGCGCCCACTGGATGACGTAGCCGTCGTCGTCGTAGTGCGACGGCTTGATCAGCACCAGCCGGAACCGTCGCCGCGCCATGGCGCCTACTCCTCGGCGCGCGCTTAGAATCGCGAGGCGCCGCCCCGGCTCTTAGCAACGGAGCGCCGCGCCGTCACGGGGCCGTTAACCGGGCGCTGAGAGGCCGGCGCTTAAGAGTGGCGGCCATGGACGCTCCGACGGCGCTCGCCGCGCCCTCCCTAGCCACCGACCCGGCGCGGCCGGCCGCCGCCGTCTTCGACGTGCGCACCGCGATCGAGATCTCGGCGCGCGGTCTCTTCGATCGCGTGGCTTTCGCGGCGGTCTATGCAGCGATTTCGCTGCTCGTCCTGCCATGGATGGTGGGCGTGAGCTGGATCGCGGCGATCCTCGCCTGGGAGCTTGGGATCGGCGCGGCCATGGATCGGGCGATCGCCAAGATGCCCGAGGATCGCGCCACCGACGCCTATGCGCTCGCCGGGATTGCCGCCTCCGCCCTCTATCAAGCGGTGGCGTTCCTCTGCTTCGCCAACGGTTCGGCCGTCGGCGTGGCGCTGGCGGTGACCTGGATCTGCGGCTCGGTCCTGAACGTCCTGGTCTATTCCAGCGCCAGCCGCCAGTTGCTGCTGGCCACGCTCTTTCCGGCGGCGGCGGTCTCGATCATCGGACCGGCGATCGCCTACGGCATCGCCTGGCCCACGGCCATCATACCGGGCCTGGTCGGGCTCTTCTCTCTGGCGGCCTGGCGCTTCTCCCTCGATCACGGGGCGCTGCTGCGCGAGCTGGCCGACCGCCAGCACGCCTTCGCCGATGTCGAGCGAAAGCTGTCGGTGGCTATAGAGGCTTCCGGCGACGGCCTCTTCGAGACCGATCTCGTCGCCCAGACGTTCCACGTCAGCCCGGCCTGGTCGGCGATGCTCGGCTATGGACCGGGGGAGCTGGCCTCGCCCATCGGCGACTGGCGCGCCTTCGTTCACCCCGACGACGTTCCGAAGGTCGAGAACGACTACGTCGCCCACTTCCGGGGCGATACGCCGCACACCGCCTCCGAACAGCGGATGCTTTGCAAGGATGGCGGCTACAAGTGGGTGCTGTCGCGCTCGCGGCTGGTCTCGCGCACGCCGGAAGGCAGGCCCTGGCGGATCGTCGGAACCACGATCGACATCTCGGCGCGCAAGGCCCTCGAGCAGGAGCTGGAGGCCGCACGGGACCTCGCCGAAAGCGCCAACAGGTCCAAGAGCGTCTTCGTCGCCAACATGAGCCACGAGATCCGCACGCCGCTGAACGGCGTGATCGGGGTCGCCGGGGCGCTGGCCGGAACCGATCTAACTCCAGGCCAGCTCGAGATGGTGACCCTGATCCAGTCATCCGGCCAGATGCTCGACCGAATGCTGTCCGACATCCTCGACCAGGCCAAGATCGAGGCCGGCGACTTCCAGCTTCAGATAGCGCCGTTCGACCTTCGGGCAGAGATCGAGACGGCGGCCGCCCTGACGCGCGCCCGCGCCAATGACAAGGGCCTCTCGTTCCAGATCGTATACGCCGAGGCGGCCGAGGGAATGTTCGAGGGCGATGCGGTCCGCCTCAAGCAGATCGTCTCGAACCTGGCCTCCAACGCCATCAAGTTCACGGCCGAGGGCGACGTCACGGTCACCGTCGAGGTGCTCGACGCACAGACGGATGGGGTGGCGGCGCTGGTGCGGATCGAGGTCGCCGACACGGGCATCGGCTTCGACGCGGCGGCGGCGAGCCGCCTCTTCGGCCGGTTCGTTCAGGCCGACGGATCGATCTCGCGGCAGTTCGGCGGGACGGGCCTGGGTCTGGCCATCTGCAAGTCGCTGACCGACCTGATGGGCGGAGACATCGCCGTCCATTCGAGCCCGGGCGTCGGCAGCAGCTTCCGCGTCGAGATCCCCCTGCCGCGGACGATGTCGATCGCCGACTACCGGCGCCAACGCGCCGGGGCCAAGGCGGGAGGCAGCAAGGCGGCCGCCTTCGCCCCACGGCTGAAGAAGCTAGAGATCCTGCTCGCCGAGGATCATCCGATCAACCAGCGGGTCGTGCAGCTGATCCTCCAGCCGATGGGGGTCGCTCTCACCGTCGTTGGCAACGGCCAGGAGGCAGTCGAGGCCTGCGAGGCGCGGCGGTTCGACCTGATCCTGATGGACATGCAGATGCCGGTGATGGATGGCCTGGCCGCCACCCGGGCGATCCGCGAGCGCGAGCGGGCGACCGGCGCGGCGGCGACACCGATTGCGATGTTCAGCGCCAACGCCATGGACGAGCACCTGAGCCTGGCGGCCGCCGCCGGCGCCGACCACCACATCGCCAAGCCGATCACCCCCGAGCGCCTGCTCGCCGGCATCGACCGCGCCCTCAATGGGCCTAGGACAGGCGCGCTGGCCGAAGCTTCCTAAAACGCCGACCTCGACTAAGTACGCCACTGCCGGAGCTGTGGACGGCGCGCGTCAGATCGACGATGGGTTCGAGCCATTCGTCGCAGCCGGTCGAGGACAACGATGCGCAAGACAGGCCTGGCCGCCAGGCCGGAGAAGGCGTCCCCCGCCCAGGCGGAGGGGCGGTGCGCCTGCGGCGCGGTCGCCTTCGAGATCGACGTGCCGGCGCGCTGGGCCTGGCACGACCACTCGGCCGCCAGCCGGCGCGCCCATGGCTGCGCCTATGTCACCTGGGTCGGCAGCTACAAGAGCCGCTTTCGGGTGCTCGAGGGCGGCGCGGCGATCTCGCGCTTCGAAGACAAGGCTGCGGGCGCGGTCAGGAGCTTCTGCGCGCGTTGCGGGACACCGCTCTTCTACGAGCGGCCGCGGGCGCCGACGATGGTCAACATTCCCCGGGCTCTCTTTACGGACCGCACCGGCCGCGAGCCCCGCTATCACCTCGACCTGGGCGAGGCGCCAGAGTGGGCCTACCGGGGCGAGCCCCTGGCGCCGCTGAAGGGCTATCCGGGCGTGATGTGGGAGCGTCCCAGACGCAAGAAGCTGGCGCTCGCCGCGCCCGACTTCTAAGGGCTTGCCGCCCACTCACCGCGTCTGACCGCCGTCGACCGGCAGCACCGTGCCGGTGATGAAGCTCGCCATGGGGGAGAGGAGGAAGGCCGCCGCCGCGCCGATCTCCTCGGGCGCGCCGTAGCGGTTGAGCGGCACCTCGCGCTTGATCCAGCGGGCCCACGCGTCCTTGCGCGGACCGGTGGAGTTGGCCTCCCAGGAACCACCGGGGAAGAGGATGTTTCCCGGCGCGATGGTGTTGACCCTGACACCCGAAGGGCCGGCGATCCGGGCCAGCTCCTTGGAGAGGTGGTTCATCGCCGCCTTGGCGGTCCCGTAGGTCAGCGACGTCCCAAGCGCCCCCAGCCCAGCGATCGAAGAGATGAAGACGAGCGAGCCTTCGGCTCTGGGGATCATCCGGCGCAGGGCCGCGCGGCCCAGCCGGAAGGCGGAATCGAGATTCTGGGAGAAGGCGGCGTCCCAGTTGGCGTCGTCGACCTCGACGCCCTGGGGCGAGGGATAGAGGCCGACGTTGGCGACCGCGCCGAAGACGGGGCCGAGCGCCTTTTCGACATCGTCGAGCGCCGCCTCGATCACCGCTGTCTCGCGCATGTCGCCGGCGCGGGCCCAGACCCGATCCTCGCCGAATGCTGCGGCCAGGCGCGCGCGGGTCTCTTCAAGCGCCTCGGCCCCCCGGGCCGTGATCGCCAGCCTGGCGCCCTCCTCGAGGCAGGTCTCGGCGATCCCAAGGCCGATCCCGCGACTGCCGCCGGCGAGAAAGATCACCTTGTCCTTCAGCTGCAGGTCCATGTTCCCTCGTCTTGGAAGATGCGCGGCGGCCGCGATCCACGCTTCGGGCTTGCGCGCCGCGGCTCGAAACAGCAACCTGAATTGATAGCAGAATGATGAGGCCAAGCATGGGGACCACGGTGGAGAAGCCGGAGCGCGCGTCCGATCCGGCCGCCGACGAGGGCGCACGCGGCGCTGCGCCGCAAGCCTGGTACGACGCCATCAAGGGGCGTTTCGCCGAGGCGCGCGACCTGCGGCTGAAATATCGGCCGCAGGGGACGGCCCAGTACACGTCCGATCTCACCGGCTCGCTGGCGAAATACGAGATCGATCCCTACGCCAGTGACGGCGAGGCGCGCGAGCCGATCGAGGATGCGGTCGAGTGCCTGTTCATCGGCGGCGGCTTCTCGGCCCTGCTCACGGCCGCGCGGCTGCGCGAGCGCGGGGTGACGAGCATCCGCATCGTCGAGCGCGGCGCCGACGTCGGCGGCACCTGGTACTGGAACCGCTATCCGGGCGCGGCCTGCGACGTTCCGGCCTACGACTACTTGCCGCTGCTCGACGAGATGAACTACGTGCCCTCGCGCCTCTACGCCAAGGGCCCGGAGATATTCGCCCACTGCCAGGCGATCGCGCGGCGCTATGACCTCTACGACCTGGCGGTCTTCCGCACCACGGTCACCTCGACCGTCTGGGACGAGACCGAGAAGGTCTGGCGGATCGGCACCGATCGCGGCGACGCGATGAAAGCGAAGTTCGTCATCTGCGCCAACGGCACGCTCTCCAAGCCCAAGCTCTCGAGGATCGAGGGCATGGAGACCTTTGCCGGCCATTCCTTCCATTCGTCGCGGTGGGACTATGCCTACACCGGGGACGACCTTTCGGGGCTGAGCGACAAGGTGGTCGGGATCATCGGCACCGGCGCCTCGGCGGTGCAGGCGATCCCGCGGCTCGGGGCGGCGGCCAAAGAACTCTATGTCTTCCAGCGCACGCCCTCGGGGATCGACCTGCGGGGCGACCGGCCAACCGACCCGGAGTGGATCGCCAGGCTGAAGCCCGGCTGGCAGCAGGCGCGGCGGCAGAAGCACATCCGCGGCAGGGAAGTAGACGCCCAGAGGAAGGCCGAGCTCGCCGCGCTCAGCCGCGAGGAGAAGATCAGGCGACAGGAAAACGCCAACATCGACCACATGATGCGGATCCACGCCCGCATCGAGGAGATCGTCGAGGACAAGGCGACCGCCGAGGCGCTCAAGCCCTGGTACATGTTCATGTGCAAGCGGCCGTGCTTCGACGACGAGTACCTGCCCGCCTACAACCGGCCCAACGTCCGCCTGATCGATACCCGGGGCAAGGGGATCACCCAGATCGTCCCACAGGGGCCGGTGTTCGAGGGCGCCGTCTATCCCCTCGATCTCCTGATCTACGCCACCGGCTTCGAGGTCCAGAAGACCGGCATCTACAATGAGATCCGCGGCCGGGGCGGCAAGGAGATCAACGAGACCTACGTCGACGGACTGCGCACCCTCTTCGGTGTCCATACCCACGGCTATCCGAACCTCTTCATCATGGGCGGCTACCAGGCCTCGTTCCAGTTCAACCTCACCTTCATGCTGCAGACCCAGGGTGACCACATCGCCGAATGCATCGGGTTCGCGCGCGACAACGGCTATGACGAGATCGACGTCTCGCCCCAGACCGAGGAATGGTGGGTGCAGGAGGTGATCAAGCATCGCGGCAAGACCAGCCGCAACCAGGATTGCACCCCGGGCTACTACAATTTCGAAGGCGAGTTCAACCGCCGCCAGGACGGCAACTACAACGGCGGCTTCCTTCAATACTACACCCACATGCAGGGTATTCGCGGAGAGCTCGACAAACACTTCGTCGTCTCGAAGGGCTGACGGCGCTCGGCCGTGTTCGCACGCGTCCTGATCGCCAACCGGGGCGAGATCGCGATCCGCATCGCGCGCGCGGCCGCGGCGCTCGGGGTGGAATCGGTCGCCGTCTTCGCGCCGGCCGACGCCCAGTCGCTGCATGCCCGCATGGCCACATCCTCGCGGGCCCTTGGCGAAGGATCAGCGGGCGGCGGCGATCCCGTGGCGGCTTATCTCGACATCGAGGCGCTGATCGCCGCGGCCAAGGCGAGCACCTGCGACAGCGTTCATCCCGGTTACGGATTCCTCTCCGAGAACGCGGCGTTCGCGCGGCGGTGCCTGGCCGAGGGGCTCGCCTTCATCGGCCCGCGGCCAGAGACGCTCGCGCTCTTCGGGGACAAGACCAGGGCCCGTGAGCTCGCGGCCTCCCTGGCGATCCCAATCGTGCCTGGAAGTCCGGGGCCTCTGGCGACCGCCGGGGACGCGGCGGCGGCGGCGGCAGAGCTCGGCTATCCGGTGATGCTGAAGGCGGTCGCCGGCGGCGGCGGGCGGGGCATTCGGGTGGTGACGGACGCCGCGGAGATGGCGGCGGCGTTCGCCCGCTGCCAGAGCGAGGCGCAGGCCGCGTTCGGCGATGGAGCGGTGTTCGTCGAAAAGCTGATCGACCGGCCGCGCCACATCGAGGTCCAGGTCCTGGCCGACAGCCATGGCGGCATCGTCCACCTTCACGAGCGCGACTGCTCGATCCAGCGGCGCAACCAGAAGCTTGTCGAGTTCGCCCCGGCCCCGGGGCTCGACGCCACCCTCCGGGACCGACTCCATGAGGACGCGATCAGGCTCGCCCGGGCCTCCGGGTATCTGAACGCGGGAACGGTGGAGTTCCTGGTGAGCCCCGAGCGCGGCGAGCACTATTTCATCGAGTGCAATCCCCGGATCCAGGTCGAGCATACGGTGACCGAGGTTGTCACCGGCGTCGATCTGGTCGAGGCGCAGTTCCGCATCGCCGCCGGCGAGACCCTGGGAGCGCTGGGGATCGCGGACCAGTCGTTGGTGGGAGCGCCGCGCGGCTTCGCCGTCGAGGCGCGGATCGTCGCTACCGGCGCCGGGGTGCTCACCGCCTACAGGGAGCCCACAGGCCCCGGGGTCAGGGTCGATTCCTGCGCCTACTTCGGTTATGCGCCGCCGCCGCAGTTCGACCCGATGTTCGCCAAGCTGATCTGCAGCTCGAATTCGAGCAGCTCGTTCGCTTCGGCCCTGGACAGGACCCTGCGGGCGCTGGGCGAATTCCACATCGAGGGTCTCGCCAACAACCTCTTCGAGCTGCGCGCGATCCTCTGCCACCCCGCCGTTCGGGCCGGCGAGGCCCGCACCACCCTGCTTGCCGAGCATCCCGAACTGACGGCGCCAGATGAGGCGCCGGCCTCGAGCTTGCTCGCGCTGTTGGCGGCGCAATCCGCGGCGGTGGGCGGCGGCGCGGTCGCCGCGCCCCGGGCGGGGCCGGCGGGAGCTTCGCTCGAGGTCCGGCCGGAAGAGGAAGGCGTCCGGTGCCCTATGGCGGGGGTCGTCGTCGAGGTCGCGGCCCAGAAAGGCGCCGCGGTCGACGGCGGCGAGACCTTGATGGTCGTGAGCGCAATGAAGATGGAGACCGCGATCACCGCCCCGTGCGCCGGCGTCGTCATCGATATCCTCGGTCTCGAGGTCGGCGCGAGTGTCGAGGCGGGGCAGATCGTCGCGACGATCAGGCCCGGCCTGGACGGGGACGACCAGGCGCCGCGGCGAAGCAGCGAGGATTCATGGGCGCCGGTGCTGGCCGAGGTCGAAGCCCTCCAGGCGATCGCCCATCGCCGGTTCGCCGCCGATTCCACCGACCCCGGCGTCGTGCGCCAGCGCAGTCGAGGTAAGCTGACCTGCCCCGTGCGGATCGATCTGCTGCTGGATGAAGGGACCTTTCGCGAAGTCGGGAGCCTGGCCGGCTTCGCCAGCTACGACGGCGAGGGCCGGGTCGCCGATTTCACTCCGGCCAACCACGTCGGCGGCTGGGGCAAGATCGAGGGGCGCGTCTGCGTGGTGTGCGCCGACGACTTCACCTCCCGTGGCGGCCACGCCGACGGCTCGATCGGGGCCAAGAGCGGCTACCTCGACCGCCTGTCGCTCGACCTGAGGTGTCCGTCGATCCGCCTGCTCGACGGATCCTCCGGCGGCGGCAGCGTCGCGGCCATGGTGCCGCAGCAACAAAGGGCCGGGGAAAGCGCCGCCAAGGAAAGCTCCGGAGCGATCGCGGCGGGAAGGCCGCGGGTCGCCGGAGGCGGCGGCTCGTTCCTGCCGGGGCACCTGGGAAGCAGCATGTTCGCCGAGCAGCTCGGCAAGGTTCCGGTGGTCAATCTGCTGCTCGGCAGCGTCGTCGGGATCGGCGCCGCCAAGGCGGTGCTCGGCCACTTCTCGGTGATGGTCCGCGACATCGCCCAGCTCTTCGTCGCTGGCCCGCCGGTGGTGAGCCACGCCATGGGCTACGACATTACCAAGGAGGACCTCGGCGACTGGCGGATCCATTGCCGCAACGGCTCGGTCGACAACCTGGCGGAGACCGAGGAAGAGGCGATGGCGATGGCCAGGCGCTTCCTCTCGTTCCTGCCGACGAGTGTCTACGAGGCGCCGCCCATCCTGCCGCCGGACCCCGCCGATCCCATCGACCGGCGCGAAGAGGAACTCTTCTGGATCATCCCCCGCAAACGCACGACGACGTTCGACATGCGCCGGGCCATCGCCCTGATGGCCGACAGGGGCTCGTTCTTCGAGATCGGACCGCTTTGGGGGACCGATCAGATCGCCGGCCTGGCGCGCTTCGACGGTCATCCGATGGGTGTCATCGCCTCGGACAGCCGCCACGCCAACGGCGGGGCATTGACCGCCGACGGCTGCGACAAGCTGCGGCGCCACCTCGATGTCTGCGACGTCTTCCACCTTCCGGTGTTGAATCTAGTGGACAATCCGGGATTCGCGGTCGGCCTCGAACACGAGATCGCCGGCACGATCCGCAAGGGCGGCGAATGGATGATCGCGTTTGCGCAGACGAGCGTGCCGATTTTCACGGTCATCATGCGGCGCAGCTTCGGGGTCGCGGGCAACAATTTCGCGACGCCAAGGAGCGGCGCCAGCGCACGGGTGGTGTGGCCGGCGGCCGACGCCGGAGGCATTCCGCCGGAGGGCGGAATCGAGGCGGCGTATAAGCGCCAGCTGGCGGAATCGGCGGATCCAAAGGCTTTGCGGGCCGAGATCAACGCCCGGATCGAGGGCGCGCGCGGGCCGGTGGGACCGTTGAACCGGTTCCAGATGGAGGAGATGATCGACCCCCGCGACACCCGGCGCCTGGTCTGCGAGTGGGCCGCGAACGCCTACCGGATCGTCTCGCAAGCGGGTCAGCTTGGGCCCCGCGCGCTCCAGTTTCGGCCCTGAAGGGCTCCGGCGTGGCGCAGGGTGACTCCCCGCTCGTCTCCTACGGGCCGCTTTTAGGAACGTTGCGACGCCACACGTCTTCCAGCTCGGGGAGGGCGTCGGCGCGCGCGGCGATTGCGCTCAAGGCCGCGGCGTGGAGGGCGAACCAGGGACGCCGGGGGCGCCAGCGGGTCATCGCGGCGATGAAGATGTCGAGGGCCGAAAAACGCTCGCCCAGGAACCATGGCGAGCCGGCCGCCGCCTCCATCATGGCCCAGAGCCGCTGCTCGTAGGCATCGACGCTCTTGCGGAAAGCGCGCTGCGCTTCCTCGCCGGTCACGAACCGCCGCGGGTCGTCGGCGAAGGTGAAGGTCGGATAGATGTTGGCGACCAGGAAGACGAGCCAGCGCAGGAACCGCGGCCGCGTCGGATCGCCGGCGGGAGGCACGAGCGCGTCGCTCCCGGTTGCGTCGGCCAGGTGGAGGGTGATCGCCGCGCTTTCGGTCATCACGCCGCCGTCCGGGAGTAGCAGGGTCGGCACCTGCGCCACCGGATTGATCGCGGAGAGGCGCTCGCGGGCCTGGGCCGACTCGAAGAGGTCGTCCACCTCCTCGATGACGTAGGGGAGGCGGTAGTAGGCGAGCTGCGCCTCCACCAGCACCGAACCCCAGCCTGGGCGGCCAAAGAGTGTGTACATGCGCGCCTCGCTTCCCCAGCCGGCCTAACCGCCGAGCGCGCCGCCTCTCAGGAGGGCGGCGCGCTCGGCCTGCGGGATACTGGCGCGCGAGCGCCCCGTCACGGTCCAAATGAGGACGCCGAGCGCGATCCACCCGCCGAGAGTCAACCATTCGGAGGGCGGCTTGGGGCCCGCCGCCAGCCATGGCCCGATGAGCGCCACACAGACCATGGCCAGGGAGGCGATCGCCGCGATCCAGGCGGTGACGACGCCGCCCGGCGCCGCGTAGGCGGCCGGCCTCGCGCCCGGCTCGCGCCGGAGCTTGATCAGGGTGAGGCAGGTGACCGCGTACAGCACCCCGAAGCAGGCCGAGGCCACGTTGACCAGCGGGAGGATGAATCCGCGGCCAAGGAAGAGGGCCGCGATCGAAACCAGCGAAACCGCCGCAATGGCCGCCGCCGGCGTCTTGAACCGGCGATGGACTTCGCCGAGGGCCGTGGGGCCGAGCCTGGCGCGGCCGAGGGCGAAGACTACGCGCGAGCCGGCCAGGAGCAGGGCGTTCCAGGCGGTGAGGTTCCCCAGGAGCGCGGTCACCAGCACCACCTTGGCCATCGTCGGCGAGCCCATCCCCACCTCGAAGGCCTGCGCCGCCGGAAGCTGCATTCGCGAGAGGCTGCGCCAGGGCGCGAGGGCGCTGACGGCCAGGATCAGGACCACGTAGAAGACCGCGGCGGCAATGACCGAGACGACGATGGCGCGGCCGACGATCCGCATCGAGGAGGCGGTCTCCTCGCTCGCGGTAGCGAAGGTGGTGAAGCCGCCGAACCAGAACGGCGCGGTGGCGAGGGCGGCGAGGAAGCCGCCGGCCGCGGTCCCCCCGGGCCCATGGCTGAAGGGCGGCAGCAGATTGGCGGGCTTGGCGTAGGCGAGCGCCGCGCCGAGAAAGACCACCATCAGCAGGATCCGGACGTAAGTCACCCACTGCTGGGCGCGGGCGGTCATGCCTGCGCCGGCAGCGTTCAGACCCCAGAACCCGAGGACGCCGGCAAAGCCGATCAGCACCGCGCCCAGCCTCACGTCCTGGCTCAGGAACCGGTAGAGCCTGGGTCCCACGACGCCGGGGAAGAGCAGGTCGGTCACCGCCCCGATCGATATGGCCTCGAAGGCGCAGGCGGCCAGGTACAGCAGGACCAGGATCCAACCGACCGCGAAGCAGGCGCCTGGACCGCCAAGGTCGTAGGCGTAGACCAGCTCGCCGCCCGCGGCCGGCCGGACCGCCGCCACCTCGGCGTAGCAGAAGGCGACCAGCAGGATCGCCACGCCGCCGACGCCCATGGCGAGGGCTGCGCCGCCCGGTCCCGCGAGGGCGACGATGTCGCCAAGGACGATCATCCAGGCGACGCCCACGACGCAGCCGAAGGCGACGGTGAATAACTGGGCGCTGTCTATGGAATGGGCGAGCCGCGCACCGCCGCCGACCGAAGCTGGAGCGGACAAGGTCAGTGCGGCCCTAGCCAGGGCGGGGGGCGAAGCGTCACCATGAACCGGACCTAGGTCGATGGGCCCGCCGCTGTCGAGGGCAAAACCTGGGACGGGGCGGCGAAGCGTGGCAGAGAGGGGCATGCTTCCAAGGCCCCGCTCCGACATCGCCCCCAACACCGCCGCCTACGAAACGACGCCGCTGGTCAAGGCGACCGGGTTTCGCGAGTACGACGCCCGCTGGCTGCTGGGAGAGGAGATCAGCCTGCTCGGCGTCCAGGCCGTTGGCCTGGGGCTTGGGACCTATCTGCGCGAGCGGGGCGAGCGGCGGGTGGTCACGGGCCACGACTACCGCGCCTATTCGCTGTCGGTGAAGCAGGCCCTGATCGTCGGGCTTCTGGGGGCCGGGTGCGAGATCCTCGACATCGGCCTTGCCCTCACGCCCACCGCCTATTTCGCTCAGTTCGAGCTTGGCGTCCCGTGCGTCGCCATGGTCACCGCCAGCCACAACGAGAACGGCTGGACCGGGGTGAAGATGGGGGTCGGGCCGCCGCTCACCTTCGGTCCGGAGGAGATCGGCCGGCTCAAAGAGATCGTGCTGGGCGGTGAATTCAATGAGCTTCCGGGCGGCTCGATCGCGCGGATCGAGGGGATGGCCGAGCGCTACATCGCCGACGCCGCCGCGCGCTGCTCGCTCACGCGGCCGATCAAGGTCGTCTGCGCCTGCGGCAACGGCACAGCGGGGGCGTTCGCGCCGCAGGCGCTGAGGGGCATGGGCGCGCAGGTCGTGGAGCTCGACTGCGACCTTAACTGGGACTTTCCTCGTTACAATCCCAATCCCGAGGACGAGGCGATGCTGGCCGCCATGCGCCAGGCGGTGTTCGACTCCGAGGCCGACCTCGCTTTCGGCTTCGACGGCGATGGCGACCGCTGCGGGGTCGTGGGCGCGGGCGGCGAGGCGATCTTCGCCGACAAGATCGGGCTGATGCTGGCCCGCGACCTCGCGCCGCGCCATCCCGGCTCGACCTTCATCGTCGACGTCAAGTCCACCGGCCTCTTCGCCACCGACCCGGTGCTGGCGAACTATGGAATAACAACGGTCTACTGGAAGACCGGTCACTCCTACATCAAGCGCAAGACCGCCGAGCTCGGGGCCCTCGCCGGGTTCGAGAAGTCCGGCCACTTCTTCTTCGCCCCGCCGCTGGGGCGCGGCTACGACTGCGGCCTGACCTCGGCGGCGGCCATTCTCTCGATGCTCGACCGGGCCGGCGAGGCGAGCCTGGCCGACCTCGAGGCGGCGCTGCCGGTCGCCTACACTTCGCTCACCATGAGCCCGCACTGCGCCGACGAGGCCAAGTACGGTGTCGTCGAGAAGGTGAGCGCCGACTACCAGGCCTTGGCCGACGCCGGCGGCAGAATCCTCGGCCGGGCGATCACGGGCCTCATCACGGTCAACGGCGTCAGGGTGGCGCTGGACGACGGCTCATGGCTGCTGGTGCGCGCCTCCTCGAACAAGCCCGAGCTGGTGGTGGTGGTCGAGAGCCTGCGCTCGGAGGAGGACATGCGGGCCCTGTTTCGCGAGGAGGTGAAGCCGAAGCTGGCGCGGTTCGCCGAGGTCGGGGCCTACAACCAGGAGATCTGAACCTGGCCCGTTAGCGCACCAGGCAGTCCTTGTTGGCGGCGCGGAGGCGCTGGCAGAGGTCGCGGGCCTCGCCGCGGGAGGCGAAGCCGGCGACGAGGGAGCGGTAGACGGCGGCGCCTTTGCCGGCGGCGGCGACGGTCTCGATCCGCTGTTCCTTGCCGTCCATGGCCCCGTGGGCGGCTTTGGCGGCGGCGGCCCAGCCGCGCCTTGCCTGGGCGGCGGAGTCGAAGGAGCCGACCTGGACGACGACGCTGCTCGCCCGCGCCGCGCGCTGGATCGGCGCGGCTGGCGTATCGGGCTCCGGATCGGAGAGCAGGGCCGCGGCCTCGCGCGAGGTCAGGGCCGCCGGCGCGGCCGCCACCGGAGGGGGCGGCGGTGGCGCGATCGCCACACGAGGGGGCGCCACTGGCGCTGGCGAGGGCCGGGAGGGCGCGATCTGGGGCGGCGTGGCCTGCGCGGTCTGGATCGGGGTGTCGAGAGCCGGCTCGCGGGGCGGCTCTTCGTCGATCGGTCCGACCGGCGCCGGCGGGGGCGGCGGCTGGATCGAGGGGGCGCCGATCCGGTCGATCGCCTCGACCGCGTGGGACCAGGGCGCCCAGGGATAGGCGTGGCGGACCTTGTCGAAATTGGCCTTGGGATCATAGACCGCGATGTTGGCGGCCAGGTCCTGGGCGTAGAGCGCCCCCATCCCCGACAGCAGGGTGGCGGCGGCGACGTATTCGTCGTGGCGGGCGTTCACCAGGGCGTATTCGGCGTTGCTGAGGTTCTGCTCGGTGATGAGGACATCCAGCGTGCTGCGCAGGCCGACCCTGGCCTCCTCGCGGCTGCCTTCGAAGGCGATGTTGGCGGCCCGCGCCTGGGCCTCCTCGGCCTTGAGGTTGGCCCTGGCCGCAAGAAGTTGGCTCCAGGCCTGGGCGACGGCCAGGATCACCTGGCGGCGGGTCGCCTCGATGGCGATCCGGTCGGCGTTGTTGGTCTCGGCCGCCTGGCGGATCTGCGAGGAGGTGAGGCCGCCAGTGAAGAGCGGCACGGTCACGACCGCCGAGGCCTGGACGTTGTGGTTGTAGTTGGCGAGCGGGTTCCCCAGCCCGAAACTGCCGCCGATGTAGCCGGCGCTCGCCTGCAGCGACACCGTCGGCCGGGTCGCGGCCTTGGCGGCGGCGACCTTGGCGGCGCTCGCCTGCTCGGTGTAGTCGGCTTGGCGCAGCTGGGGGTTGTTGCGCTGTGCCAGGTCGAAGGCCTGGTCGAGGCTCGAGGGCAGGAGCTTGTCGAGCGGCGGCTCTGGGGCCAGGGTCCCCGGGTTCTGGCCGACCACCGAGGCGTAGCCGGCCCGGTCGATGGCCAGCTGCGCCTGGGAGTTGGAGAGCTGGGCCTGGGCCCCGTCGACCTGGGCCTGGGTCTCGGCGACGTCGGTGCGGGTGATCTCGCCGACCTCGTAGCGGGCCTGGGTCTCGGCCAGTTCGCTCTGCAGGACCTTCACGTTGTCCTTCGAGATCTCGAGGTTCTCCTGGTCGCGGCGGACGTTGACGTAGGCCGCCACGACATTCTGCAGCACCGTCTCCTCGACCTGGCGCAGGGCCTCGCGGCCGGCCAGCACCGCCGCCTGGGCGGCGTTCACCTGGCTGGAAACCAGGCCACCGGTGTAGATCGGCTGGGTCAGGGTCATGGCCGCCGACGAGGTCTGGGTCTGGCCGGGCGTCAGGCTCTGGGGGTTGATGGCGGTGACGTCGTTGGAATCGGTGGTGACCAGGGCCTGGACCTGGGCGCTGGGCTTATAGCCGGCCTCGGCCTGGACATAGCTCTCGTCGAGCGCCCTCTGGGTCGCCCTCTGGCCCTGCAGGGTCGGGTTGGACTGGTAGGCCAGCGCCACCGCCTCGCCCAGGGTCTCGCCACGGGCCGAGGACGCCAGCAGGCCCACCCCCGCCCACACGGCCAGGGCCCCGGCGCGCCGGCCCTTCAACATTCTAGTCCCCGACATGCGCCCCGCTTTGCAGAAAGGGCGCCGGCGGGGATCTGGGCCTGGGGGCCGGCGCCGGGAGCGAAGCGGGCGAAGAGCGGCGCAGGCACCGTCATGGCGGCCGATGCGCCTGGTCCGATAAGGCCCTGATTTGACATTTTGTCGCTTATGACGCCGCCGCCGCTGGATACTAAACGCGAATTAAGGAACGCTGAAACGCCACCTGGGGTCCAGCGGATGACCGAAATGCGACCATCGACGATCCGGCGCTTACCATGACCGCGGCCCCCGCCGCCTTGCGCCGGATTGTCCCGGTCATCCTCTCCGGCGGCTCGGGGACCAGGCTCTGGCCGCTGTCGACCCAGGCGGCGCCCAAGCAGTTCCACGCCCTGGCCGGCGAACTGACCCTGATCCAGCAGACGGCGCTGCGCTTTTCCGGCGGCGAGGATCCGGCGTTCGAGGCCCCGGCGGTGATCTGCAACGCGCGCCACCTGGCCCTGGTCCAGGACCAGCTGGCGGCGGTCGGGGTCGCCCCCTTGGGCGTCGTCCTCGAGCCCGCCGGACGCAACACCGCCGCCGCCGCCGTCGTCGCCGCGCGTTTGGTCCAGGAGCGTTCTCCAGGCGCTCTCGTCCTGCTCGCGCCCGCCGATCACCTGATCGCCGACGCCGCCGCCTTCCGCGCAGCCGTCGCCCGGGCCGCCGCGGTGGAGGGGCGGATCTCGACCTTCGGGGTCACGCCGTCCCGGCCCGAGACCGGCTACGGCTATATCGAGGCCGGGGCGGCGATCGGCGAGGGTGTGCGCGAGATCGCTCGGTTCGTCGAGAAGCCGGACCTCGCGGTTGCGGAGGGGTTTCTGCGCGCCGGCGGGTATTTCTGGAACGCCGGGATCTTCCTCTTCGAGCCGGGGCTGATGATCGCCGAGGTCGGCCGCCACCGGCCGGACCTGCTCGGCGCGGTCGACGCGGCCTGGCGGGGGCGGCTTGACGAGGGCGAGATCGCGACCCTGCCGGCGAGCCTCTTCGAGACGGCGCCGGCGGTCTCCATCGACGTGGCGGTGATGGAGAAGACGCAGCGGGCCGCGGTCGTTCCCTTCGACGCCGGCTGGGCCGATCTTGGTTCCTGGAGCGAAGTCTGGCGGCTGGCGGCGAAGGACGGCGCGGGCAACGCGCTGGTCGGCGAGGCGATCGCGCTGGAGAGCGGCGGGAGCCTGGTCTGGGGGGAGGGGGTGGTGGCGGCGACGGTCGGGGCCCAGGAGCTGATCATCGTGGCGACGGGCGAGGCGACGGTGGTCCTGCCGATGTCGCGCGCCCAGGATCTGAAGGCGGTGGTGGAGGCGGTCCAGGCCTTGCGCCTCAGTCGGCGAGATTCTGGAGGATGAGGCGGGCGCGCTCGTCGCCTTGGGCGGCGCTTTTTTCTAGCCAGGAGCGGGCTTCGGCGGGGTCTGGTCCCTGCAGGAGGAGTTCGCCGGTGACGCGCTGGGCTAGGGGATCGCCTTCGTTGGCGAGCTTCAGCCAGCGGTGGAACATGTCGCGTTTAGCTTCGGGCGAGGCTGAGGAATTCAGAGTGGGGAAGTGGCCGGTTTCGGCGGCGCGGCGCTGCCAGGCCATGGCGGCTTCGGGGTCGCGGATCACGCCCTGGCCCTCGGCGAGGACGTCGGCGAGCCAGACCTGGGCGGCCGGGCTGCCGGCCTCGGCGGCGCGGGTGCGCCAGCGCAGGGCTTCGGGGAGGTCGGCGGCCACGTGGCGGCCTTCGAAGAGGAGGCGGCCGAGGCGGTCCTGGGCTTCCACGGCGCCGTTTTCGGCGGATTTGCGCAGCAATTCCATGACCTTGGCGGGGGCGGGGGCGAGCGGGTCGTAGGCCTCCAGCTGGTCGGCCAGGGTGCGGGCGGCGATGGGGCATCCGGCCTCGCCGGCCTTGAGGAGCCAGGCTCGAGAGGCTTCCGGATTGGCGTGGAGGTAACGACCTTCCGCGAGGAGGTTCGACAGAGCCCAGATGGAGGGGAGGCTGCCCCTGGCGGAGGCGTCCTCGAGGATGATCAGTCCGTCGGCGAGGTCGCGGCGAGGGGCGTCGAGACCGCGCACGCAGAGGAGGCCGAGGTTGCAGGCGGCCTCCAGACTGCCGAGTTCCGCGCCGCGTTCGAACCAGTCGGCGGCGGCCGCGGGATCGTCGGCCTCGGCGCAGATAAGGCCAAGTTTCAGGCAGGCGGCGGCGCTGCCGTTTTCGGCGGCCCGGGCGTACCAGGTCATGGCGGCTTCCAGGTCGGGGGCGACGCCTAGGCCCAGGTGGCTCATCATGCCCAGGCTGAGGAGCGCGGCGGGGTCGCCCGTTTCGGCGGCTTTTTCGAACCACAGGCGGGCGGCATTCAGGTCCTTTGGGAGGCCGACGCCTTCGGCGCACATGGCGCCCAGGCGCTCGCAGGCGTTGCCAAAGCCCTGGTCGGCGGCCTTGGCGAACCAGCGGGCGGCCTCCTCGCCGTCGGGGGGGACGCCCCAGCCGTGGAGATAGAGTTGGCCGAGCGCGAACTGGGCTTCGAGATCGTTAAGGTCGGCGGCCTGGCGGAACCAGGTGCTGGCGGCGGCCGGGTCGGGGTTCGCCCCTTCGGTCAGCAGGGAGCCCACCGCGACCATGGCCTTGACGTGGCCCTGGACGGCGGCGCGGCGCAGCCAGGTCTCGGCTTCGGAGGGATCGGCGGGGGCGCCGACGCCGAAGCGGTGGAGTTGGCCCAGCAGATACATCGGCTCGGCCCCGCCGCCCTGGGCGGCCTGGGCGATCAGCTCTCGAGCTCGGAGTTCGTCCTTGGCGACGCCTTCGCCGCGCAGGTGGAGGACGCCCAGGGAGTGCTGGGCGCCGCTGTTGCCGGCGGCGGCGGCTTTCTCGAACCAGGCGACGGCCTTTGGGAGGTCGGTCTCGCCGGTTTCGCCGCCGGCCAGGAGCACGCCAAGGCCAAAGGCGCCGCCGTCGTGGCCCTTGGCGGCGGCGGTGACAAACCAGTGGCGGGCCTCGGCGAGGTCGGGTTTCACGCCAAGGCCCGAGGCGTTCTGCAGCGCCCAGCGGACTTGGGCGCCGGTGTCGTCGGCGTCGGCGGCGAGCAGGTTCCACCTGGCCGCTTCGCCGTAGTCCTGCGGCACGGCGAGGCCGGCGGCGAAGAGACCGCCGAAGCCGCCCCTGGAACCGCCTTCGCCGCTGACGCTCGCAGGGGCGCCGCGGCCGTGGAAATAGATTTCGCCGAGCTTGGCCTGGGCGCCGGCGATGCCGCCCTCGGCGGCGAGCTTGAACCAGCGGGTCGCCTCGACGAAGTTCTGGATCACGCCGCGGCCGGCTTCGTAGCGTTCGCCAAGTTCCTGGCAGGCTTCGAGATCGCCGCCTTCGGCCAGTTCCCGCCAGAGGCCGGCGGCCTTGACGAAGTCGCCGCGGCGGTCCTCGGCGCGGGCGCGCTTGCGCAGGGCGTCGGGATCCTTGCGGGCGAAGCGAGAAAGAAACGCGCCCTGTTTCATCCCGGTTCGCGCATCGCTTCGGAGCCGGTGCGCAGGGCGCCTTCGACGAGGTAGGACATGATGGTGCGGCGGCCGACCAGGACTTCGCCGTGCAGGGTGAGGCCCGGGATCAGGCGGAAGCCGGCCGGGACGTTGCGCAGGCGGGCGTCGGTGATGGCCACGCGGGCCTTGTAGTACGGGGCGACGATCTGGCCGTCGTCGGTGGTGGTGAACGAGCCTTCGCTGATGGTCTTGATGACGCCCTTGGCGAGGCCATGGGTGGTGAAGCGGTAGGCGTCGAGCTTCAGCCGCACCGTGTCGCCCGGCCGGATGAAGCCGATGTCCTTGCCGTCGACCCGGACCTCGGCCTCCAGGGCCCCGGCGAGCGGGGTCAGGGTGAAGAGCGGTTCGCTGGCGCTGGAGCCGGGGTCGATCACCGAGCCTAGGGAGGCGCGGCCGACTTTCAGGACGACGGCGTCGGCGGGGGCGACCAGGGTCGAGAGCGAGGACATCTTGGTGGCCTTGGAGAGGTTCTGCTGAGTTTCGTTCAGGTCGTTCTGGGCCGCGACCAGCTGGGTGGCGACATCGCCGCGCCACTTGCCGATGAAGACGGCGCGCTGGGCGCTTAGCGAGGAAAGGTCATGCTGTGCGTGAGCGGCGGCGTTCTGGCTTTCGGAGGCCATCCGCTGCATTTCGATGCGGCTGTCGGTGGCCGAAAGCAGGCTCATCTTGCGGCCGAAGCCCTTCTGGTTGAGCTCGATCTGGGCCTGCTCGACTTGGCTAGCAACATCAAGGCGTTGCTGGTAGTTTGTTGCGTTTTCTCGGGCGCCGGCGATCACCGACTGATCGGAGCCGATTCGGGCGTCAAAGTCGTTGATCGACTGCTGATACTCGGCTTTCCGCTGTCCGAATATGGACGCCTGCAACACGCTGTACGGCGAATTCGGGTCCGCGAGATACTCGCCGCCGGCTTCCTCGGACTTCAACCTGGCCACCAGTGCGGCCCCGCTCGCGCGTTTCTGCTCGAGGTCGTTCAGGTCGGCTTTCGCGAAGGTCGGGTCGAGGGTCGCGAGGACCTGGCCCTTCTTCACGATGTCGCCGGCGTGGGCGAGGATGCCGGTGACGATCGCCCGGTCCAGCGGCTGGACGAACATCGACCCGGCCGAGGGCAGGATCCGCCCCGTGGAGTTCACCACCCGGTCGAGCTTGACGACGCTCATCAGGATGATCGCCAGCACCACCATCGCCGTGAGCGCGTGCACGATCGCGTGCTCGCTGTAGGGCGTGGTCTTCTGGATGACGGCGGCGGTGTCGGACTCGAAGGCGCTGATCGGCGCCGCGATCAGATCAGCGCGTGCGCGTCGGGGGAAGGACAGCAATTGGGCCATGTTTTCCAGGGGCTTCGACGTGGCGGTTCTGCTGGCGCCACATGTGTTTGTAGATGTCGCAGCGATAGAGGAGCTCGTCGTGGCGGCCGACGTCGTAGACGGCGCCCTTCTCCATCACCAGGATCGCGTCGGCCGGCACCAGCATCGAGAGCCGGTGCGAGACGCAGATGATCGTCCGGTCGCGGGCGATGCGCATCAGGTTGGCGTTGATGATCGCCTCGCTCTCGGCGTCGAGCGCGCTCGTCGCCTCGTCGAGGATCAGCACCGCCGGATCGATGATCAGGGCCCGGGCGATCGCCAGCCGCTGGCGCTGGCCGCCGGAAAGGTTGGTCGCCGCTTCGTCGAGGTGGGTGTCGTAGCCGCGCGGCAGGAGCTCGATGAACTCCTCGGCCCCGGCCAGCTGCGCGGCCTTGACGATCTCGGCGAAGCTGGCGTTGGGCCTGGCCATGCCGATGTTGTCGCGCACCGAGCCGCGGAAGAGGAAGTTCTCCTGCGGCACCACGCCGATGCTGCTGCGCAGGTGATGCAGCTCGACCTCGCGCAGGTCCATGCCGTCGATCTTGATGATCCCCTCGTAGGTGGGGTTGAGACCCTGGAGCAGCCGCGTGATCGTGGTCTTGCCAGAGCCGCTGCGGCCCATGATCCCGAAGATCGAGCCGGCCTTGATCTCGAAGGTCGCGCCGTCCAGCGCCAGGGGCGCGCCGGGCGCATATCGGAACATCACCTTCTGGAAGCTGATGTCGCCGCGGATCGGCAGGCGCAGGCCGACGCCGGCGCGGTCCTCCTCCGGCGGCAGGTTCATCACCGAGGCGACCTCGCCGACGGCGCCGCGCACCTCCTGCAGCTCCTGCATCATCTTGGCGAGCGCCACCAGCGGCTGGGCGGTGCGCCCGGCCAGCATCGAAAAGCCCATGATGACGCCGGGCGCCATCTTGTCCGGATGGGCAAGCGCCAGGGCCGCGCCGACGATGATCGAGCCCGAATAGATCATCCGCTCGAACGGCGTCACATAGGTCTGGGGATGGTTGGCGAGCGAGCCCATCGCATGGCGGGCGCCGACGTAGGCGGCGACCTTGCGGTCCCACTCGATCCGCCGCCGGCCC
>Ga0302325_10003894_pt1 | contig 34802 bp, 42 predicted proteins | sample Palsa_T0_2_FD_201948 | JGI IMG/M metagenome (GOLD analysis project Ga0302325, IMG submission 201948) | Peat permafrost microbial communities from Stordalen Mire near Abisko, Sweden - Palsa_T0_2 | ecosystem: Environmental > Terrestrial > Soil > Palsa > Peat permafrost | place: Sweden: Abisko...
TGCAAGACTCGGCGCGTGTTTATTTGCATGAAGGCGCCGCGTTCTGGTTTTGCTGGACCTTCGACATTGACCACGATCGTTCGCCGCGCACTCGATCGAGCGGATCTATATCCGGCCTTAAGGGGCGGCCACGTGCTGAGGCACAGTCTCGCCACGACGATGCTTCGTTCTGGCGCAAGCATGAATGAAATCGGAGAAGTTCTTCGACATCGAAACCCCAGCACCACGGAAATCTACGCCAAGCTCGACTTCGATGGTCTGCGCACACTGGCGAACCCTTGGCCCAGCCTGGGAGGCGGACGATGAACTCGCTCGAACTGGCATTGAACGAATACATCGCGATTCGCCGCGCTCTTGGGTTCGAACTCCGGGAGGTGGCTGGCTGTTTGCGAAACTTTGTCGCCTTCCTCAAGATGGAAGGCGCGTCCTACATCACGAAGGAATTGGCGCTCCGCTGGGCAACCCAACCGGCGGACGCTCAACCATACACTTGGGCCTGGCGTTTGGGTATGGTCAGACGCTTCGCCGCGTGGCACTGTGCGATGGAACCGCGTACAGAGGTCCCGGCGCCCGGGCTTCTTTCTCATCGGTATCAACGAAAAACGCCTCACATCTATAGCGACGAAGAGATAGCGAGCCTGCTGTGCAGCGCAACGCAGCTTCCATCGGCGAAAGGACTTCGTGCCCCGACCTACACCACTCTCTTCGGCCTTCTCACCGTGACTGGAATGCGGGTGAATGAGGCTTTGCATCTGGACAAGCCCGATGTTGACCTCGATCAAGGGATCCTCACCATACGCCGCACAAAGTTTGGCAAGTCGCGTCACGTGCCGGTTCATTCATCGACGGTGGACAGACTGAAAGACTACGCTGAAAAGAGAAATCGCGTCGTACGCGCGCCACCGAACCAAGCCTTCTTCCTCTCCGAGCGCGGCTCGCGGATCACAGAATGGATGGCGCGCTACACCTTCGCCAAGCTATCTCAACAACTCGGTTTCCGTAGCAAGGCAAAGGGCCACGGACGCGGTCCCCGGCTCCATGACATGCGTCACCGATTTGCCGCTCGCACGTTGGTCCAGTGGTATCGACAGGGACTGGATGTGGAACGAGAACTCCCGAAGCTGGCCACCTACCTCGGACACGTCCATATCAATGAAACGTATTGGTACCTGGAGGCTGTGCCGGAACTCCTTCAGTTGGCCACGGATCGTCTCCTGGACAACGGGAAGGAGGCTCGACGATAGTGGCCACCGGTCTTCCCTCTCTGCTTCAAGCGTTCTTTACAGATCGGCTGCTTAGACAACAGCGAGCAAGCCCCAATACAGTCGCGGGGTATCGCGATTCCTTCCGACTGCTCTTCCATTTTGCAAAAGAACGGCTCAGTAAAGCGCCCTCGACTCTCATGATCGAGGACTTCAACGTTTCATTCATTGGTGATTTCCTCGATCATCTCGAGAACCGCCGAAAGAACAGCGCTCGCACCCGAAATATCCGCCTGGCGGCGATTCATTCCTTCTTTCAGTACGTAGCTTTCGAAGAACCAGCCCATGCGTTGCTTTGTCAGCGAATCCTCGCGATGCCTGCCAAACGCCACGAACGGCGGCCCATCGAATTTCTGAATCGTGAGGAGATCGACGCCCTTCTGGGGGCAACTGACCTTTCCACCTGGATAGGGCGCCGCGACCGTACCTTGCTGCTGCTCACCGTGCAGACTGGCCTTCGGGTTTCCGAGTTGATAGGCCTGACTTGCCAGGACGTTGTTTTGGGAACGGGTGCCCATGTCCACTGCCAGGGAAAGGGCAGAAAACATCGATGCACACCGCTTCGTCCAGAAACGGCAAAAATGCTGGAAGCCTGGATACGGGAGCGCCATGGCCGTCCGGACGATCCGCTCTTTGTCAGCATCCGAGGCGGAAAGCTCAGCCGCGATGCCGTTGAACGCCTGGTGGAGAAATACATCTCCGTCGCCGCAGACAAATGCCAATCCCTTAAGCGTAAGAACGTAAGTCCACATGCGCTGAGGCATTCCGCAGCAATGGACCTTCTCCAGAATGGCGTCGACCGCACCGTGATTGCTCTCTGGCTCGGACACGAATCAGTCGAGACCACCCAAATCTATCTGCATGCCGACATGAAATTAAAGGAAAAAGCGCTCTCGCGCACCCCGCCCCTTGGTGTCAAACCAGGACGATACCGGCCCGACGATCAATTGCTGGCCTTCCTGGAGAGCCTCTGATTATGCCGAATCCCAACTCGCCGCGGGCCCCTCCTACAAGGGCGCCGTGCGAGAAGTCGGCATGACCGGGGAGTCGGCACGATGTCTCAGATCGTGAATGCGGGGACCTCCACGTCCCGGCGCGGGTTTGAGTTTCGCACGGCGAAGAACACCAGTCAGCAAGCTTCCGGCCCTCACGCGGGAGTATCGGCCCGCCGCCTGCATATGCCAGAACAACGCGGCGTCGGGGCTCACGGGTGCCCCCGCCTGGTTGCGGACATCAAGGTACGATCGCAATGCCGACACAACGCTGTCCGAGAGCGGCAGACGCCTTGATTTGAAGAACTTCGAAAGGCGGATCTCGATGGTGCCGTGGTCGACGTCGAAGTCGCTCACGTTCAGACGCACGATCTCGCCGAGGCGGAGACCAGCGCAGTAGGCGAGCACGAGCATCATGTGAACCGTTCGTGGACGTAAAGGTGACAGCGGGGACGGAAGATTGAGCGCCGTCTCCAGCATGCGGAGAAACTCCTGGTCGCTGAAGATGTATGGCCGACGGTAAAGTTGTCGCGCCTGTTGCGAAACCCGTTTGTCCCAGGGAATGGTCTTGACAGTTGGGTCGAGCCGAGCCAATGCCATAGACAGTGTCCTGCCGGCAAGATGGCACTCCAGAACATGCTGCGGAGTCGAAGCGGTATTCGTCCATTCCCGAATCAATACGGTCAACGGCTGTCCGGAGAGATCCGTTCGAACCTGAAGAAACCGATCCAGTCGAAGCAGGCGCTCTTTTGGGTTGTTGTAGCGATAGCCCATAGCCTGCATCAGCAGAACATGGTCACGCATCACCGGGCCAAGAATGCTGCCGAAGCGTGGAAGTGGTCGCAGAGCTTCGAGAGCCGCTTCAAAGTCCGGCCTTAACAGGGCCTTGACGACAGGCCTGGTCGCTCGCAGTCCATATTCCCTTCTGAGTTCAGCCAACGGGTTCTTCGCGAGCAGGTTCTGGCAGACCATCCAGTCCGGGTAATGATCAAGAACACGAGCACGATCCGTCAGCATATTGAGCGGCCACGCCTGATTTCGATCAACTAACCACCGCCGTATCGTTACCTGGGAAATGGATCTGTCCGTCGCCTGTTCAGCGACGAACCGATGGAATCCGTTAAGGAGACAGCGATAATTCCGGGAAGAGTGTGGATTGCGCAATCGCAGTTGTTGAACGTACTGCCGGGGTCCCGGTGATGCTGATACCGTTGTCATACTTTCGCTCCGATCGGGATCTCCATAGCCACGGCACGCAGGTCCTCTGTCGCCAGTTTCAGATAGGCCAGCGTTGAGTCCGCTGAGCGATGCCCCAACAGATCTCCGATTTGCTTCATGGGCACCGTTGCGCGCAACAGACTCACTGCTCGGGCATGGCGGAAAATATGAGGGCCGTGCTTGCCCGCGGTGCTCACCCCGGCGGCCTTCAGCCGAACGTGGACTAACCCGTGCACGGCTCCGCCTCCCGTGAACGGACGATACGGTGCCTTGCTCCGAAGGAACATCTCCCGAAAATGTGTCTTCGGACGGGATTTCTGCAGGTACTGCAAAACCGCCTCCCCCGCTTCGGGCAGCAACGGCAGGTGGCTCGTTGCACCAGTCTTGCTGTGGCGAATCCGGACGGTCTCTTTGCGCCAGTCGACGTCATCGAGGCGCAGTGCCGTGATCTCCCCGGCCCGTACGCCATAGGTCGAAAGCAGTGTAAGGATCGCGTAATCGCGCAGACCTTTGGCCGTTTGGTCGTCTTGTGTCACCGCCAGGACTCTCTTCACATCCTCGGCTCCGATGGCGCACGGAATGCCTTCGTGCGCATAGATCGAAGGTGCAATTACTGTGGGTGAGAGATCGCGGGTGGTCCGCTCTGCCATGTGCAGCCACCGCAAAAAGCTCCGCATTTTACCGGCTACATCTTTGAGCGAAATCCTTCGTAATGAGCTTGCCCGTTGCTTCATATAGGCGTCCACATCGTGAAGAGTTAGACGGGAAAGTTCCTCTCGGGTCGCACGCTCTCCCAGCCAGACCAGGAAACAGCAGGCCTCGCTGCGGCGGCACAATATCGTTGTCTGAGCCAATCCCCGGAAAGCGACCATCCACAAGGAGTAGGCTTCACAGATCTCCTGTTGCAACTTCGTGGCAGGCGTGACCGCGGCCGCGACTGGCGGCCATTGGCCGTGGACTACACGCAAAAGCATGTTGAGCGGCGTAGACCGCCAGTGCCTGTAATCCGGTGAATCCTCGTGGCGGAGAGGATGCGTCCACGGCGCCTGTTGAAGATATCGATCGATGTCCTCAGGTCGGGCCGCGGTGATCGCGACGCGCCGTTTGTTGAGATCGGCCACAAAACGGCGGGCTACGCCCATGTATTGGCTCACGGTCCCTGCCCCATAGCATTCCGTTTCCATATGACTTCTCAGCTTCGAAAGCCACGCATCGTTGTTAGTACTCTGGTCTGACATGTGCACCTCCAGGTGACGCCCAAGGGTGCCACCTGTCCAAATAATGGCGAGCAAACAATACGCCAAAAGGAGCCACTTCGTTCAGCAATGTAGGTAATCGCTGGGGCGACTGATCGGGAGTTAGTTCGGCGTAACTGGGCCTGCACAAAGGGCTCACTCACGCAGGTGACTTGAGCCCAACACAACAGCGCGCCGCAGTGCCCTGCCGCCGAAGGACGCCCACATTAACGGCTGTCCGCAAAGCCAGATGTCGCGCCGGAAATCGGACAGCGGTTGCGCCTTCAGAGTCCCGCATAGGGGCTCGGTCGCCAATCGCGGCATAATCGTGAAGCCACCCCCGTGGTCGATCATGCTGAGCACGGTTAAGTCGTTGTCGACTCGCATTATTCGTTTGGGTTTCCAGCCGTAGAAGCTGAGGATCTCAGGAACACGGTCAGAACAGTTTTCATTCCAGAGGACCAGGCGCTGACTGGTTACGTCCATCTTGTGGGCGTCCTTCCTGCATACCAATACATAGGGATCCGATCCCAGATGGCAGGATTGCAGTTCGCGCGGAGGCTTGCTGGTGGTAACCCCAAAGTCAGCTCTGCCTTGAACCACCCGTTCCACAACGCCCCCGCCAGTCTCGGGGACTGTGGCGATGGAAACCTGAAGATCGGGATGACGATTAAGGAAGCCGCTGATGGCGGGCGGAAGCAGAATGGATGTTGCGCTGCGGAACCCTGCAATGCGCATCTTTCCAAGTAAGGCGCCGTCAGCGCGCCGCAATTCGTTTCCAGCTTCGTCAATCGACTGAAGAGCCCGCAGTAATGCCGGCCGCGCTCTTTTGAGCCTCGCGGAGGGCTCGCATCCCTGCCGTCCGCGACTTACCAACTCCAGCCCGAATTGTTCCTCCAGGGCCAGGACCATTTTCGACACGGCCGATTGCGTCACTCCCAATGCGGCTGCTGCCGCCGTAAAGCTGGTTGGCTCCGAGAGTTCCAGCAGCAAAACGATCTCGACATGGCTGAGATTTCGGGCTGCGCGCATTCTTTCTATGAGTATTGCTCATGGAAGTGATCCCTTGCATGAGGGCCGGTGTTAGGAATTCCGGGCCAGCGCGCCCTACGCTGAATTCATGAGTGATTCAGAGCGATTTGTCTTCGACGATCAGGGTACTGGAGAGCCAGTTCTGTTTATTCACGGTCACCCCTTCGACCGGACGATGTGGGCCCCTCAGATCGACGCGCTACGGGATCAGTACCGCGCTATTGCGCCGGATCTCAGAGGCTACGGTCTGTCGAAAGCAGCGCCCCGGCAAAGTGTGACGCAGGAACAGTTCGCCGATGATTTGATCGGTCTATTGGACCGATTGGAAATAGATCGTGCCTGCGTAGTGGGATTGTCGATGGGAGGGCAGATCGCCATGGAGTTTGGACGGCGCTTTCCGGCGCGCGTGGCGGGCCTTGTTCTGGCCGCGACGTTCCCGCAGGCGGAAACGCCGGACGGCGTCGCTGCCCGCAACCTCATGGCCGACCGCGTCGTCGCCGAAGGGATGGCTTTGACTGGATGCGATATGCTTCCGAGGTTGATCGGCGCGTCGTCCATGAAACGTTCGCCCGACGTCGCGGCGAATGTTTACCGTATGATCTGCGGAACAAATCCCGTCGCAGCCGCCGGCGCTCTCCGTGGGCGCGCGATGCGCCAAGACTACCGGGAATCTCTTCCGGCTTTCGCCTTTCCCTGCCTTATCGTCATCGGTGCAGAGGACTCCTATAGCAGCATCGCCGAAGCTGAGGCCATGCGCGATGCAATACAAGATTCACGGCTTGAGATCTTCCCTGAAATTGGGCATCTTCCAAATCTCGAGGATGCGGAGAAGTTTAACCGCGTTCTCAGGGAATTTCTCGATCGGATCTTTGCGAATTCGCCGAATGCTCCGCGCTGACGGCGTAATGTTTACCAAAGAATGAGCTCGGCGTCGGCGGAAACTCGTGGGAACTCAGTCTCCCGTCATCCGGCCACATGCTGGCGAGACCTCCCTCAAGCCTCATCGCCCTAAATTAAGCCTTTCCTCATCATTACTGAATCCTCGCCATTACCCCATTGGAAACTTGCGCACATCTCCGGGCGGCAAATCAGGCATGCTCACGCCCGCGCGAGGGCTCGATGCAATCGATGCAAAGGCTTCATAAAGCCTCCAGATGAACCCAGTTGCGGTTTCGGCGCCGGCTCGCTCCGCAATGTAGTCCCAGATGCTGTCCAGATCGGCACTCGCGTCGGCGGAGACGACACAGCGTCTCACCCGCGCGCGGCTTTCCGTCTGGACGTCAGGCGCTTCTTGCCACGAAGGATGATTTCACCGAAAAAGCGCTGAAGATCTTCCTGCGTTTGGAGCTCAGTGAAATCGCCGAGTTCAACCGAGCCAAGTCCCTGAAGCACTGCGTCCTGGACGTTGTCGGGTCGACGATAATGGATTGTTCAGCGACCATCTCCTCTTGCTCCAATCGGCGCAGAGCTTCCCGCACAAGTTCACTCGCATTGGAGTAGCGGCCGCTCTTTACTTTGTCCCGGATAAACTTCAAAAAGTGAGGCGTGATGGAAACATTGAGCTGGCGAGTGCTGGCAGGCATGTCTCATTTCATTATACTTTTTGATACATCGGCGTAAGCACCCACGCCAGCGATGTTCCTCTGAAAGTGGCACACTGGGAGCATGGCGCGCGGCTGGGAAAGCAAGGACGTTGAGTCCCAGGTGGATGCCGCGGAAGAACGGGCGGCACTGTCGAAAACACCCCGGCTCACTCCCGAAGAAGCGGATCGCAAGGGCCAGAGGGAAAGCCTGCAGCTTTCGCGCACACGCGTGCTGCACGACATCGAGACTTCGCAGAATCCACGCTATCGCGCCACGCTCGAAGCCGCGTTGAAGCACCTGGACGAAAAAATCGCGGCACTTTCATGAAACCGCTGGCCTGTTTTACACTTCTGGCGACGGCTGCTATGGCGCAGAATTTTCCTATCGATCACGTCACTGTGGCGGGCAAAGATCTGAAGGCCATGACCGAAGCGCTGCATTCGGCTACTGGAATCACGGCCGAATACGGCGGACCACACTCCAATCACGCCACCGAAATGGCGCTGGCGAGTTTTCCGGACGGGTCGTATTTGGAGCTGATCGCGATCCAACCCAAAGCCGATCCCGCTGCGTTAGCCGCCCATTATTGGCACAAATTCATGGAAACCGACGCCGGACCGTGCGCCTGGGCCATCCGGCCGGAAGATTTTCCCGCTGAAGTCGAGCGGCTACGCAAAGCCGGCGTCAATGTAACCGGTCCGAACAGGAGCGGCCGCCGGCGTCCTGACGGCGTGCAATTGGATTGGGAGACCGCGCAGGTCGGCCCCACCAACGGCAGTTTCTTCCCGTTCCTGATTCACGATTTCACACCGCGCGACAATCGAGCTTTCCCGAGCGGTAAACCAACTACGGCAGAATTCGCCGGGATTGCGAAGGTTGTGGTGGCGGTTCGAAATCTGGACGAGGCCATCGCACGATACAGGCAGGCGTACCGAATGGAACCGAATATCGGGTATGTAGATCCGCGGTTCGGCGCGAAGTTTGCGATCTACCCGGCAAGCCCGCTCGTGCTCGCCGCGCCACTTTCAGCGGAATCCTGGCTGAACGCCCGCCTCGATCAGTTCGGCGAAGCGCCCTGTGCTTTCGTTCTGGGCAAAGTTAGCGGCCTCGTGGACTTTCGGCGCGTCTCTTGGCTCGACTCAGCCCAACTCGGATGGCGCCTGGGAATCGCGGGACGATGAAGCTGGCCGCCCTGCTGTTGTCCCTTGCGCCGTTTGCTTCCGCCCAGCTCCAAATCGATCCCGCCATCGCCGCCGAAATCGCCAAAATCAAAACCATCGATAATCACGCCCATCCCGTGCTCCCCGCCGCAGGCGACGCCGGCTACGACGCGCTTCCCGTCGAGCACATGGACCCGTACACTGAACCCGTCCGAATGCGCGCCGGATCGTCTAGCGTCGCCGAGGCGCCACATCAACCGTTTGCCTCCCACCCAAAAAACGAAGCTTACCCCGCGTGGGTTCTTGATCAACTCGGCATCGAGACCATGCTGGCCAATCGCGTCGCAATGGGTCCCGGTCTTGCTCCCCCCCGCTTTCTTTGGGTGCCGTACGAAGACGCGCTCCTATTCCCGCTCAACAACGCGCGTCTCGCTTCAGCGAATTCCGATCGCAAGGCATTCTTCGCCGACGAAGATCGCCTCTTGCATCAATATCTCAAAGAATGCGGCTACGAGAAGCCGCCGGCCACGCTGGGCGAATATTTGCAAAAGATCGTGGACCCGACACTCGAGCGCCACAAGCGCGGAGGAGCTGTCGCGATCAAGTTTGAAGCAGCATATTTGCGCTCCCTCGATTTTGACGATGTGCCGCACGCCCAAGCCGAGGATGCGTACACGCGCGGTCGCAACTACAAAAAGCTGCAGGATTTCCTTTTCCGCCACATCGCGGCTGAAGCCGGACGCCTGGGCATGGCCGTGCATCTGCACGTGGCTTGGGGCGCGGGCGGCTACTTCGACATCACCGGAACCAATCCCCTGCGGCTCGAATCTGTCTTCAACGATCCGCGCCTGCACTCCACTAATTTCGTCATGCTGCATGGCGGCTGGCCGTTTACTCGCGAGATCACAGCGCTGCTCACCAAGCCGAATGTGTACACCGATTTCTCCGCGCAAACACTCATGAACTATCCTCGATCGGTGGCCCAAGTCCTTCGCGAATGGTTGGAATTGGCCCCCGACAAAGTTCTGTTCGGTACGGATGCCTATCCCTATTCAGAAGAAAGCGGCTGGGAACAATCGGGCTGGATTGCGACCGAAACAACCCGGCAGGCGCTTGGATTGGCGCTGACGGAAATGTTGAATGACGGCGAAATCACACGCGAACGCGCTTTCGAGCTTGCGCACTTAGTCCTCCACGATAATGCGGCCAAACTATACGGCTTGAAGTAGCCCGGGCCTGCTATCCTATAGGTGCTGGATTTTCCTCCGCACCTTCACCCGTGAAAATTGGTTTTGTAAGTCTCGGATGCCCCAAGAACCTCGTGGATACGGAGGTGATGATGGGCCAATTGGCCGAGCGCGGGCACCAGCTCACCACCGAGCCGGGGGACGCCGAAATCCTGGTGGTGAACACCTGCAGCTTCATCGATCCGGCCAAACAGGAATCCATCGACACCATTCTCGAGATGGCCGAATACAAGAAATCCGGCCAGGCGCGGAAGCTGATTGTGGCGGGATGCATGGTGGAGCGCTATCGCGATCAGATTCGCGATGAACTCCCCGAAGTGGGCGCGCTGATCGGTACCAACGAGCTCTCGAAGATCGTAGCGCTTTGCGAGGGCTCTGAGCCAGAGACGAATGTTTTTGAGCCCTATCTGTATCACGACTTGACGCCGCGTGTGCTCTCCACCGCGAGCCACTTCGCCTACATCAAGATCGCCGAGGGTTGCGACCATCCGTGTTCCTTCTGCGTCATCCCGCAATATCGAGGCAAATTTCGCAGCCGGCGGTTTGAATCGGTGATCGCGGAGGCTACGCGGATGTTCGCCAGCGGCATTCGCGAGATCAATCTGATCGGCCAGGATACCACATCGTATGGCGAAGACCTGGGGCTCAAAGACGGCTTGGCAAATTTGATGGCTCGGCTGGCCCAGATTGAGACCGAGCGCGAGAAGTGGATCCGGTTTCTCTATTGCTATCCCAACCGCATCGCGCAAAAACTGCTGGATACCATCGCCGAACACGCCGCCCTGGTGAAATACATCGACATGCCGCTGCAGCACGCCAGCTCCAACGTGCTGAAGCGCATGAAGCGCGGATCCCATGGCGATTTTTTCCTCAAGCTGCTGGAGCGCATTCGCGCCACCATCCCGGGCGTCGCCATTCGGACCAGCATGATCGTTGGTTTTCCCGGTGAGACCGAGGCTGATTTCGAGACCCTGTGCCAGTTCGTGCAGGCCGCGCAGCTTGATCGGCTGGGCGTGTTCTCGTACTCGGATGAAGACACCAGCGTGAGCTTTCATTTAGACGCCAAGGTGGATGGCCGCACCATTCACAATCGCAAACAGAAGCTGATGGCACTGCAGCGACGCATCTCGAAAGCGCGCAACCGCCGGATGATCGGCCGTGAAGTCGACGTCTTGATCGAGGGGCCGTCAGCTGACACCGACTTGCTGTGGCAGGCGCGCATGTCCACACAAGCGCCCGAAATCGACGGGTTCTGCTATGTGAACGATTTTGCCGGCGCGCCGCCCCGGCGTGGCGAGTTGCGCCGCATGCGAATTACCGAGGCGCATGATTACGATCTGATCGGTGCATTGGACGTGGACTCCGAACAACCCGCGCCCGTTCCGCCTCCCAATGCTTTCCCCATCCTGGCCGCAACGCGCTAGTTGACTGATTTGTTTAAAACTGATTTGTTTAGAAGATGAAGTGCCCCATCTGCAAAAAAGAAGTTTCCCCGACTGACACGTTCTTCCCCTTCTGTAGCGAGCGCTGCAAGATCATCGACCTCGGTAATTGGGCCAGCGAAAAATACGTGATCTCCTCGCCGGTGCAGCCGGAGGACCTGGAGCACGAAGGCGAAGGCCAGGTATAGAAAATGCCTCGCCGCAATTCCGGCGCTTTTCTGATTGCCACCTGGTTCGGCTGCGGCTACGCTCCGAAGGCGCCGGGAACGGCCGGATCCCTGGCTGCGCTACTGATCGCAATCGCCCTGCACTACATTCTTCGATACGGCGGCGGTTCTGAGCGGGCAACGCTGCTCGTACTCGCGGCGATTCTTCTCGCTCCGGGAATCTGGTCGGCCGGTATGGTGGCGAAAGAGACCGGCAAAACAGATCCGCAGATGGTTGTTGTGGACGAAGTGATCGGGCAATGGATTACGCTGGCAGGTGCGGCTACGTTCAACTGGAAAACGTGGCTCGCGGCCTTCCTGCTGTTCCGCTTGCTCGACGTGTGGAAGCCCGCGCCGGCGCGGCAGTTGGAAAGTCTGCCGGGCGGCTGGGGCATCGTCGCCGACGACGTGATGGCGGGGCTTTACGGCGCGCTTGCTATATTCGTATTAGATCGTTTACATCTCTTTAGCTATGGCTCCTAAGTTTTCATATGGCATCTAAGAAGGACTCGAATGGCCGTCCGCAGATTTCCGCGGTGACCCCGGAAGCGGCCATCCCGGGTGGGGAGTTTCAGATCCGTGGCGCGGGCCTGGCGAAATCGGAACGGCCGCGCGTCACCATCGGGGATCTGGAGGCGCCCATCGTGATCGGGTCCGACTCCTGCGTGATCGTGCGCGTGCCGGAAGGCGCGTCGGCGGGCGAACTGGTGGTCGCCAACGGAGCGCTCAGCAGCCAGGCCTGGACCTGCGACATCGGCATCCAGATCGCCGAGAATCTTTATCCCGTCGGCAACCCGGCCGTGGATACGTTCGGCAACATCTACGTCACCTTCAGTGGATCGCGCGGCCAGAAGACGCCGGTGTCGGTCTTTAAGATCGATCTGAACTACAACTCGAAACCGTTCGCCAGCGAGATCATGAACGCTACCGGGCTCGCTTTCGATAAGGCCGGCACGCTATACATTTCCAGCCGCTACGACGGCATCATCTATCAGGCCAATTCGGCCGGCAATGTATCGGTCTACGCGGAGGGGATGGGCGTCGCCACCGGCATCGCCTTCGATCCGGAAGAGAACCTGTACGTCGGCGACCGCAGCGGCACCGTGTTCAAGATCAGCCGCTCGCGTCAGATTTACGTTTTCGCCACGCTGGAGCCTTCTATCGCGGCCTATCACTTCGCGTTTGGAGACGACGGATATTTGTACGTCGCCGGTCCCACCACCTCCAGCTTCGATTCGGTGAATCGCATTTCACCGGCCGGTGAAGTGGAGACCTACTATCGCGGCCTGGGCCGCCCGCAGGGTTTGGCGTTCGATGCCGAAGGCCGCTTGTATGTCGCGGCGTCGCTCGGCGGCCGGCGCGGAGTGGTTCGCTTCGACCATGATCGCAATCCGGAGTTGTTTCTCTCCGGGCCGGGGATCGTAGGCCTGGCATTCACGCCCACCCGCGCGCTGGCCGTGTGCACCCATAACGCGCTTTATCGGGTGGACGCCGGGATCGCGGGCAGACCCCTTTCCTGACGCCCGACACCGAGAAGATGCCTGATACCAAGATGCCGATGCCCGACGCGGAGATCATCGCCGTCGGTTCGGAATTGTTGACGCCGCAGCGGCTGGACACCAACTCGCTGTATCTAACCGATCAGCTCAATGCTCTGGGCGTGGAAGTGGTCCGCAAAACAGTGGTGGGCGACGAACGCGAGCGGCTCACCGACAGCATCCTGGGCGCGGCGGCCCGGTCGAAAATTGTCGTACTGACCGGCGGCTTAGGCCCCACTGAGGACGATCTGACTCGCGATGCGGTGGCCGGCGCGCTCGGCCGCACGCTGGTTTTCGAGCAGGATATTTGCGATCGCATTGAAGCGCGGCTGCGCTTCTTCGGCCGCAAGATGGCGGAGATCAATCGCCGTCAGGCCTACGTCATTGAGGGCGCCGAAGTTTTGCCCAACGATCGCGGCACCGCGCCCGGACAATGGATCGCCAACGATGGCGTGGTGTTCATGCTCCTGCCAGGACCGCCCATGGAATTGCAGCCGATGTTCGAAGGTCAATGTCTGCCGCGGCTCCAGAAGCTTCTCCCGCCGCAAGCGATCCGTACGCGCTGGCTGCGCGTGGTTGGAATGGGAGAGTCCGATCTGGATCAATTGATTTCGCCGGTCTACAAGCGTTACACCAGGCTCGCCACCACGATTCTGGCCGTGTCCGGCGAGATTCACGTGCACCTGCGCGCGCGTTGCGCGACGGCCCAGGAAGCCGAGACGCTGGTGGCCCAAGCCAGCGCCGAGATCGAGCCGCTGCTGGGCGATCGCGTATATTCATGCAACGGCGATTCGCTCGAACAAGTGATCGGCGATCTGTTGCGGGCCCGGCACGCCACCTTGTGCGTGGCCGAAAGCGCCACCAGCGGGCTGCTGGGAGGAAGAATCACGGCCGTGCCCTCCGCATCCAATTACTTCCGCGGCGGATTTATCACCTATTCCGATCAGATGAAGATTCAATTGCTGGGTGTGCCCGCCGAACTGATTGCCGAGCACAGCGCGGTGAGCGAGCCGGTGGCTAAGGCGATGGCGGAAGGCGCGCGCGCCCGCACCGGATCCGACTATGCGCTGTCCATCACCGGCTATGCGGGACCCGATGGCGAGAAAGTTGGATTAGTGTTCATTGGCCTGGCGTCACCCGATGGCAGTGAGGTGCGGCGGGTACAATGGCCGGCCGATCGCGAACGCGTGCGTGCGTTTTCCACCAACATCGCGCTCGATATGCTGCGGCGAAAGCTCCTGGGCGTCGAGTGAGGCAGCAGCCATGCCGTTCCAGATTTTAGAAGAGCGCGCCTCGGGCATTCTCAGCAGAACCACGGGTTTCATCGCCGAGGCCGGATTCACGCACTCCCTGACCCCCGCGCGAAATTGCACCTTTGGTTGCACCTATTGCTACGTCCCCACCATGCGCATCTATGGCGGCTTGAAGCCGGAAGATTGGCGGCATTGGGGGCAGTTCACCACCTTCAAGAGCAATGCGCCGGAGCTGCTGCGGCGTGAACTACGCCCGGACCAGGTAATTTACTGCTCCCCGCTCGTTGACCCGTATCAACCCGCCGAAGAGGCCGTGATGATGATGCCTCGCATTTTGGACCAGCTGTTATCGCGGCCTCCGCAAGTCATCGTGATTCAGACCCGCGGGCCGCTGATCGTCCGGGACCTGGCGCAGCTTGTCGAGTTGTCCCGGCGTACGGCGCTGCGCGTGAGTTTTTCCATCACCACAAATCGCGAGGCCGTTCGCAAGCTGTTTGAGCCGCATTGCGCCACCATCGATTGCAGGTTGAAGGCGATTGGTGAGCTGCGCGGCGCGGGAATTATCACCTTTGCGACGCTCGCGCCCTTGCTGCCGTGCGATCCCGAAGAGCTGGCGGCCATTGCGCTCGAAGCAACGGATCGGCATATTATCGGAGATGCTTTGCATATCCGCTCGGTGAAGCCGCGCGGCGCAACCACGCGCGAAGCAGCGTTTGCGATCGGCAAGAAGCATGGCTTTGCGGCGTGGCTGGAACCGGAGTTTCAGCGCGCAGTGACCGAACGTATCGCGCGCACAGTAACGCGGGCCGGACGGCGGTTCGCCACGGGTACGGAAGGATTTGGATGGCTGGCACAACAATAACTACACATTCTGTTTTGGAGCGCCTGGGAATCGCGCCGCCTGATTTGAGCGCAGCATCCGTTGCTTCGCTCAACCCCGCCGATGGCAGCGAACTGGGACGGGCCCGCCTGGCCTCCGCCGAAGACTACGAGCGCACGGTGGCGCATGCCCTGGATGTGTTCCATCGCTGGCGCATGTTCCCTGCACCCAAACGCGGCCAAATCGTGCGCGAGATCGGCGACGAGCTGCGGCGCTTCAAAGACGATTTAGGCACCCTGGTCACGCTCGAAACGGGCAAGATCCTGGCCGAAGGCAAGGGCGAAGTGCAGGAGATGATCGACATCGCGGACTTCGCCGTGGGGCTCTCGCGCCAACTCTACGGCCTCACCATCGCGAGCGAACGCCCGGAGCATCGCATGCTGGAGCAGTGGCAGCCGCTGGGCGTAGTCGGCGTCATATCGGCGTTCAATTTTCCGGTTGCAGTTTGGTCCTGGAACGCACTGCTCGCCGCGGTGTGTGGCGACTGCGTCATCTGGAAGCCCTCGCTCAAGACGCCATTGACCGCGGTCGCCGTGCAGAACATCTGCGATCGCGTGCTGGATCGTCACGGCTGGCGCGGCGTCTTTCAACTGATCGTCGGAGAGGACGCCGTCGTCGGCAAGCGCTTACTCGAGGATCGCCGGATTCCTTTGATCAGCGCCACCGGCTCCACCCGCATGGGCCGCATTGTCGCTGAAACGGTGGCGCGGCGGCTGGGCCGCACTTTGCTCGAACTCGGCGGCAACAACGGCGTGATCGTGATGAACGATGCGAATCTCGATCTGGCTCTGCGCGCGGTGCTGTTCGGCGCAGTGGGTACGGCAGGCCAGCGCTGCACCAGTATCCGCCGCCTGTTTTTGCAGCGCGGAATTGCGGAAGAAATGACGCGCAAACTGCAGTCTGCCTACGGCCACATTCGCATCGGCGACCCGCTGCACGAAAAGACGCTCATGGGGCCGCTGATCGACCGGCAGGCCGTGGAAGCGATGCGCGCGGCGCTGGTGCGTATTCAGGCCGAGGGTGGCGAAGTCGTTTACGGCGGATTGAACCCAGGTCATGAACTCGGCGGCTGCTACGTCAAACCCGCTCTGTTGCGCGCGCGCGCTGACATGCCCATCGTGCAGGAAGAAGTCTTCGCTCCGATTCTCTATCTCATCGAATTCGACACCTTGGACGAAGTCATCCGCTGGCATAACGCCGTGCCGCAAGGGCTCTCGTCAGCCATGTTCACCAGCAACCTGATCTCGGCCGAGACATTCCTGAGCGCGCGCGGCAGCGATTGCGGCATCGCGAATATCAACATCGGCACCAGCGGCGCCGAGATCGGCGGAGCATTCGGCGGTGAGAAAGATACGGGCGGCGGGCGCGAATCCGGCAGCGATGCGTGGAAAGCATACATGCGGCGCCAAACCGTCACCATCAATTGGTCTGAAGAACTTCCGCTGGCGCAAGGCATTGAATTCGAGATTTAATCGGTGTCCGCTACCATAGGAATGTGAATCGCCACCCGGCCTGTTACCCGGTGACGCTGCTGGCTCTCGCCGGCCTGCTCAGCGCGCAGACACCGCTCGAAAACAATGGCAAGCCGATGCGCGTGCTGTACGAGTGCCTGGCCGCCGACACGCAGGCCGCCGGCTTGGCCTGTTCGGAAGATGATCCGTGCCCGGTTTATCTCGAGCTTTCAAACGTCGAGCCGGTGGGCGGCAAGATCTTCGTCACCGGAAATATTCATACTGCCATGGCTACGCTTTACTCCATCTTGCTGGCGTCGGAGAACGGCGGCAATACCTGGACCGAACCTCATCCCCGCCTGCGCTCTTCAGGTCTCGATCAGGTTCAGTTCGCCGATAATCTGACCGGCTGGATCTCCGGTGCGAATCTGCAAGGCGCGCCGCGCGATCCGTTTCTGTTGATCACCACCGACGGCGGCAAGACCTGGCACGAGCGTCCGATATTTGAGGAAGGCCGCGTGGCCGCGATCGAGCGATTTTGGTTCGACACCTCCTCGCATGGAACAATGCTCATTGACGCGCGGCTTGACAATGGGAAGCGCGAATGGGTTGAAACACACAACGGCGGTGAGAGCTGGGCGGCTCAAGAGACCGCCGATCCGGCCCACGCCGCGAAGGAGAGGCCGGTTACCGCGCCGGGCTGGCGCGTCCGAACCGACGCGGCCACTCACAGCTACGTTATCGAGAAATCCGAGAATAATCGCTGGCGCAAGGCGGCCAGTTTCATGGTGGATATCGCGAGCTGCAAAGAATGAATAAAGTGGACCCGATTGAATTGGAGCTGTTCCGGCATCTGCTGGTTTCCATCGCCGAAGAGATGGGCGCCGTGCTGCGTAAAACTTCTTTTTCAGCCAATATCAAAGAACGCCGCGACTATTCGTGCGCCGTTTACGATGCTCAGGGCGAGACGGTGGCCATGGGCGATCACATGCCCGTACATCTGGGCGCCATGCCGCTGTCGGTGCGCCACGCCACCCAGGCCTTTGCTCTGGGGCCCGGCGACGTCGCGATTCTCAACGACCCTTTTCGCGGCGGTACGCACCTTCCCGACATCACCGCCGTCTCAGGTGTCTGCTTGAAGGGCTCCCGCAAACCGGCGTTTTATGTCGCCAACCGCGCGCATCATTCTGATGTAGGCGGGATGAGTCCCGGATCGATGCCGCTGGCGCGCGAGATCTATCAGGAGGGCATCCGCATTCCACCCGTGCTGCTGGCGCGCGGCGGCCGAATCGATCGCAAGCTGCTGGACTTGATCCTCGCCAACGTCAGAACGCCCGTGGAGCGCGAGGGCGATCTGCTGGCGCAAATCATGGCCATCAAACGCGGCGAGCGGCGCTTGCTGGAATTGACTGCCAAGTATGGGATGCCCACCTTGCGCCGGAATATGGACGCGCTGAAAGATTACAGCGAGCGCATGATGCGTTCGGCCATCCGGCGGCTGCCCTCGGGAACGTATCGCGCCGAAGATTATCTCGATAACGATGGCGTCACCAGCCGGCCGGTGAAAATCGTGGCGGCAGTGACCATTCATGACGGCCGCGCCACTATCGACTTCACCGGCTCCGATCCGCAAGTGGAAGGTTCGGTCAACGCCAATTATGCGGTTGCACTTTCAGCCAGCGCTTACGTGTTCCGCTGCCTGGTGCGCGAGGACATTCCCTACACCGCGGGCGTAATGCGGCCCTTGGAAGTGATCGCCCCCGCTGGCCTGGTGGTCAGCGCTCAACCCCCGGCTGCCATGGCCGCCGGAAATGTGGAAACGTCGCAGCGCATCACCGACGTGATCCTGGCTGCGCTGGCGAAAGCGGCGCCGGGTTCCATTCCGGCCGCAAGCTCGGGAACCATGAATAACTTGACCTTCGGTGGATGGGATCGCTCGCGTGCGCGGGCCTTCGCCTATTACGAAACCATCGCCGGCGGCATGGGCGCGTCTGCGGCGTCGGATGGCGCCAGCGCCACGCATACGCACATGACCAACAGCTGGAACACGCCGGTGGAAGCCTTCGAGCACCTGTATCCGTTGCGCATCGCGAGCTACCGCATTCGCTCCGGCTCCGGCGGCCGAGGCCGACATCGCGGCGGCGATGGCATCGTTCGCGAGTATGAATTTCTCACGCGGGCGGATGTCACCATCTTGTCGGACCGGCGCGAGCGCGGCCCCTACGGCCTGTTCGGCGGCGGCCCGGGCGCTCGCGGTAGAAACTCGCTCCTGCGCGGCCGGCGGACAATTGCTTTCCCCGGCAAAGCGCGGTTTGAAGTACAGGTTGGAGATATGCTCCGCATCGAGTCGCCCGGTGGTGGTGGGTATGGTAGCAGAAGCGATCTACACTGAAGTTTCATGGCCAAGTTCAAGTCCGCCGGAACCAGGAAGACGTCGGAAAAAGTTAAGTCGGCGCGCGCCGCCATCCCGTGTCTGGTTCTCGTGGCGTTAGGAATCGCACTCATGTGCGTGCTCTTCTATTTTTCCCTGCAATCCGGTATCGCTCAATGAGAACCGACCATCGCCGGCCGGACCAGATGCGGCCGGTGCGCATCGCGACCAACTACTTGATGACCGCGGAGGGATCGGCGCTCATCGAGGTAGGACACACCCGCGTCCTGTGCGCGGCCTCGGTGGAAGAAACCGTCCCGCAATTTCTGCGAGGCAGCGGGCGCGGTTGGGTGACGGCCGAGTATTCCATGCTGCCGCGCGCCACCGCCACGCGTACGCCTCGTGAGGTCTCCAAGGGCCGCCAGTCCGGACGCACGCTCGAGATCCAACGCCTGATCGGCCGCTCCTTGCGATCGGTGGTGGACACCCTGGCGTTGGGAGACCGGACCGTTGTCGTGGATTGCGACGTGCTCCAAGCCGACGGCGGTACGCGCACGGCGTCCGTTACCGGCGCTTATGTCGCACTGGTCCTGGCGCTTCAGAAACTGGTGAAGCACGGAACCTTGAAATCCCTTCCCATCACTCAGCCTGTCGCGGCCACCAGCGTCGGCATCCTGCGCGGTGAGCCGCTTCTCGATTTGTGTTACGAAGAGGACTCCAGCGCTGAAGTGGATATGAACCTGGTGATGACAGGTTCCGGCCGCTTCGTAGAACTGCAGGCTACTGCCGAGAAGACGCCCTTCGACGACCGCCAATTGGAGCAGATGGTCAGTCTGGCGCGGCGCGGCATCGCCGAATTGTTTGAAATCCAGAAGGCGGCGCTGAGTAGTTGAGACTGTATTGCGCCACCACCAACCCCGGCAAGTTGCGCGAGTTTCAAATGACGCTCGAAAATTTCATCCATGTTGAGCCGCTCCCCGGCCTCGCTTCGCTTCCGCCTTGTGAAGAAACCGGCGCTACGTTTGAAGAGAACGCCGCGCAGAAAGCGCTGTACTACTCCGCGTACTGTGATGGCTATTTGTTCGCGGACGACTCGGGCCTGGAAGTGGATGCGCTCGGCGGTGCGCCGGGCGTTTACTCCGCGCGATTTGCCGGTCCCAACGCCTCCGACGAGGAGAATAATCAGTTAGTGCTGCATGAGATGCGCGGCGTCACCGATCGTACCGCGCGATTTGTGTGCGTCCTGGCGCTCGCCGCATCCGGGCGTTTGCTGCACACTTTTCGCGGTGAGGTAGAAGGCCGCTTGCTCCCGGCGCCACAGGGAACCAATGGATTCGGATACGACCCGCTTTTCTCCTATCCGCCTTTTGGATGCACCTTTGGAGAAGCGCCGCTGCAACGAAAGATGGAAGTAAGCCATCGCACCCAGGCGCTTGCTAAGATGCGAGCGTACCTGGAAAAAGTCAGGAGCCAGCCATGAATGTCACCAATCCACTCTTAGCGCCGTTGGAAGCGGACGAACACCGGGAAATGGGCGGAGTTCAGGTCGATGTAGCGCGAACAGGAGCCTGCCGCGTCAAGCGCATGATTTATCCGCCGGGATTCCATTGGGCCAAAGATCTAAGCGAATTGATGGGCAGCAAGTATTGCATGCATGCGCACGTAGGTTTCATGGCGCACGGTCAGATCAATGTGCGTTTTGCCGACGGATGTATGGTGGAATACAAAGCCCCGTTCGTCCAAGTGGAACCCGGACATGAAGGCTGGGTAGTGGGCGACGAACCGGCCGTCCTGATCGAATTCGACTTCGAAAGCGATACCCTGAGTCGGCTGGGCTTGCCCCGCGTGCACACGCATGGCGGATGATGACCTGGAGCCCCGTCCTGCCCGTCTTGATAGAGACCGGTCTGATGCCGGGGCTCTTCCAGAGAGAGAACCATGGCTGCGAGGGCCGCTTCCTGACGTCCATCCCCTGCTCGCGCCCACATTGCATGCATTTACCCAGGCCGGCGAAGATCTCGCCCTTTGGACCGAAGGGCTAACCGATGCCGAAATCTGGTTGCGTCCACTAGACCTAGCGCCAGTGGGATTTCATCTGAGACATATCGCTGGCAGTCTCGATCGTCTGACAGCTTACATCCGTGGCCGGCGCCTCACGCCGGAACAGTTAGAGGCGATCTCGCACGAAATGGATCCAGCGCCGGGCCGATCTGCGCTGTTGGCCGAAGTAAATAAAGCTCTACACAACTCCGAACAAGTAATTCGGGCGCTGGATCCTTCCATCCTTGGCGAGCTTCGCCGCGTCGGCCGAAAACAATTGCCAACCACCGTCATTGGATTGGTGGTCCATTTAGCCGAGCACACGCAGCGCCATGTCGGCCAGCTGATCGTGACAGTCAAGCTTGTCGATAGGATAGTGACTGGACGTACTAGGCCACCGACTAGTTGATGTAGCAGGCTGAAACCGTTTAGACTTCAGACTTGCACATCCCTGAAGCGGACATCGAGCAGTTGATCCGCACGGTCTCGGACGCACGGTCGCGCGCCACCGAACTCGCCGCCTCAATCAGCGCGCGTTTGGGAACAGAACATCGCTTAGCCGATCTAGCCAATGCGGCCTCGCTGAAAATCGAGAATTTGCTGCGTGGAGTCAGATCGTACGCCTTGGAAAATCTATACACCGCCGGCGGCCTGGCGGAATTGCAGGGCGTCCTGCAGAACGACACTCAGCCAGTAACCCCGACGCCAATAAATTCGTCGGAAAACATACCCACGGGGATGCAAGCCATGACCGCTTTTGCCGTACACGCTGGACTCGAACCCGAACACTGGCTGCCTATGTTCGTAGGAGATCTTACTTCGCAGCTTCGGACCTCCGGTGGCATCACCTTTGAAGTGGCCGAGCGTTTGTTGCAACAACGGAAAGACGACTTCCTGAGAGACTTCTTGGTGGCTCGCAAGATGTATCGCACCTATCCCCACTTGTTTCGGGAGATTCAAGGCCAGATGACACCGCCGGATGAACAGCCGATCTCACAATCGGGCATTTGAAACGATCACAGAGGTTCTGAAATGACAATCGATGCCAGAGAACTCAACGAATTAACGCGCAAGGCCACCGAGTTGATGTCGGAGACCGCCGACGTGCCAAGAATCTTGCGCAACCAGCTCGGGGAACTGCACCCACTGGCGCACGCCGCCCGCCAGATGCAGGAGAGCATCGAAACTTTCGTGCGGGAATTGCGTTGCTTTGATATCTCGGCACAGACCGTCGCGGCCGAAACGTTTGAGGGATCTTGACTGGAGAAGAGGAGCCGGGACTCCGGCGCTGGGCCAAGCGGCAATTCGAACACGCCGCGAATTCTGCGCACGCCGAACGGACTTCGTAGTATTCTGACGCTGTTAGTAATCACCACCACCATCGGAGGCTTTCTGTGGCTAATCAAGTATTGGACGAAGAAAAAACCCTGGCGCGGCTGCAGACGCTGATGCGCTCGGAACATTGGCTCGCTACTTATGTCAGCGACCTGCTGAGCGCGCATGACCTGTCGGCCGGCATCGATTTTCGAACCGCCGAACAACTCCTGTCCGCCGAAAAGGAACAGTTCGAAAAGGACCTGGCCATCGCGCGACGCATGCTGCGGGTTTATGGCAAGCAGGTGATGACGGAGAACATGCCGCAAAGCGCCTACGCCCAAAACAACGGATAGCGGCGCGCTCGGGCGCGTTTAGTGAAGCACCGTAATGGGAACCCACGCGTCGGTGTTTTCCCAAAGCAACGACAGCGTTCCCTTACTGCCTCCCGAGGATTCCAGCTCGATCTTGAAGGTTTCAACCGGCGACGCCAGCGCCTTGAGGTTCATCTTCACTCGTGCGAAGTCCTGGCTCTGATCGTAGTCCAGGTGGAACTGGCCGGTCTGTTTGTTGATGATGAGAAGCCATTGCTTTTCATTCGGCAGCGTCCAGATGCTGTAGCTACCCTTGGGAAGCTTCAGTCCATTGACGTCCAGGTCCGCTTGCGTGGTGATCTTAGTGGCCCAGTTCGCGCCGGTGCACCACACCTCGTCGTACGGCACCAGGCTACCCATGATTTTGCGCCCATGCATCGAGGGCGCATAGTAGTCGATGCTGATGTGATCCCCATCGATCACCGCCGACACGTTGGCCGGAGGGCTGGTGTACCTCTGCGCAGACGCGCTAGCCGCCGGCAAAAAGCCAATTGCCAATAGCAAACTGAATCTGGTCATGCCAAGTCTGGTCATGAAAATGCTCCACGCCTATGGTAGCTAACTGAAGCGCGCGCGTGAGCGAGCGATTCTTGGCCGGCTAACGCTCGTGCACGCCAGCGCCAATCCCCAACCCCGCGCTGGTGAACGCCAGCGCCTATGCTAGCCTGACCATTTATGTCTGCGGCCGGCCCGCCCGCATTTTCGAACCCCGCCAAGTGGACCATCTGCGCCGTCGCCGCCCTGGGCTTCCTCTTCGATATCTACGTCGTGCTGGTTGGCCCGCTCACTCTGCAGCCCGCGCTCATTGAACTCGCCAATCTGAAACCGGGCACACCCGACTATCTCGATTGGGCCGGCTACCTGCTCTGGATTCCACCGCTCGTCGGCGGGTTTTGCGGCCTGTGGGGCGGGTACTTGGCAGACCGTTTCGGTCGGCGCCGCATTCTTACCTATAGCATTCTCGTCTACGCCTTCTCCGCCACGGCGTCCGGACTCGCACCCGGCGTTCAATCGCTGCTCCTGTTCCGCACGCTGAGCCTCGCCGGGACGTGCATTGAATTTGTCGCGGCCGTGGCCTGGCTGGCCGAAATATTTCCCGATCCGAAAACGCGCGAGGCAGTGCTCGGCTACACGCAGGCATTCTCGTCGCTGGGTGGCGTGTTGACGGCCGGAACCTTCTACGTCGCCAATCGCTGGGGCTTGGCCCTGCCCGCCATCTACGGAAGCCACTCCGCCTGGCGCTACGCATTGATTGCCGGAGTGGCGCCCGCCATTCCTCTCGCCGTCATCCGGCCGTTCCTTCCCGAATCGCCCCCCTGGGAGCGCCGGCGCGTGGAGGGTACACTCAAGCGCCCCAGCGTGCGCGAGTTGTTCGGTCCCCAATTCCGCCGCGTCACTATCGTCAGCGCGCTGCTGCTTGCGTGCGCTTACGGAGCGGCGTTCGGCACCATACAGCAGTCGCCGCAGATCGCGCCGGGTTTGCGGGAAGTGGCGCAATTGACGCCGGCCGCGCGCGGGCAAGCTATTTCCAGCGTCCAGGGCACTCAGGAGATCGGCGGATTGGCCGGACGAATCGCACTCGCCGCGTTGGCGCTGATCGTAGTCAGCCGGCGTCGCCTGCTGCGCATGTTCCTCATCCCCGGCCTCGCCATCGTCCCCATCGTGTTCCTCTACACTTCCACACGCAGCCTGGAAATGTTCCGGGTCGGCATTTTCTTCGCCGGATTTACTACCATTGCGCAGCTCACTTTTTGGGGCAACTACCTGCCGCGCATGTATCCGCTGCATTTGCGTGGAACGGGCGAAGGATTCGCGGCCAACGTCGGCGGACGCATGCTAGGCACTTCGGCCGCCTTCGTCACTACGCACCTGGCCGGGCTCATGCCGGGAAGTTCGCCCGCCTCCCGTTTGACCCACGCCGCCACCGTGGTGGGCATTGGCGTCTACGCTCTCGCGCTCGGCCTCACCTTCCTGTTGCCTGAGCCGCCCGCCGAGTTGCCCGACTAAATTCCGTCCGATCAGCGGCTAATAACGGAATCTGGCATGATTAGAAGTTCACGCCCTGAGCGTACCCGGAGGGATTTACATTGGCCGTAAGTGCACAAACTCTACTTTCTCCCGTTGAGCCGCTGAACCTGGCATACGACCGCGAGCGTCTGGAAGACGTCGGCTTCATGACCTGCATGACCCTGGTCCTGCTCGGCAATTATGCGCAGACCGGGCATTTCGGCGGACCTTTAGCCTACACGCCGTACAACGTCGCCGTGCATCTCGCCGGCCCGGAGTTCGGCGGCCTGCGCTACGATTATCGCCGCCCGAAACATCCCTACGGCGACAAGTTTATGCTCGCCGGCGGCCACTGCATCCCAACCTGTTACGCCCTGTGGATGATCATGGGCGAGGCGCTGGCGCGCAAATACAAGGCCAGCGGCGATAAACGTTATTACGTCGACCCGCATGTCGCGATGCTGGGCATCGACGCGCTCGGCTTCCGCCGCGGCGCGGGCGCTCTAGCGACAATTTTGCAAGAAAACGGTCTGGCCGATCATCCGCTGTTCACCGAAGCCAAGGGCCGTAGCATCCGCGCATTGGCCGGGCACGCCGAAAGTACGGACGTCACCAACGACGTGAACGGCGGACCCTCCGGCATCGGTATCGCCACCGCTGCGGGCAAAGCCGCATTTTGGGACATGGCCGGTGCGTCCATGGCCGGCCCGAAGGTGATCGCCTTCGAAGGCGAGTTCGCCATGACCGAGGGACACGCCCAGGAGTTGAAGACGCAGGCGCTGGCTTTGCAGGTGGGCAAGCGCCTGCGCGTGATGTTCTCCGATAACAACGCGGGCATTGATGATTCCCTGCTCGGCGGCGTGATCGCTTCTAAGTACGATCACTACAGCCTGGTGGATCAATGGACCTCCTACGGCTGGAATGTTTTCACGCTCGCTGACGGCAACGATTACGACCAGGTAGTGGCGGCGCTGAAAACCATGGAAGGCTGGGATCCCAAGGACCGCCGGCCCATGGTGGTAGTCGGAAAGACTGTCAAAGGCTATTGGCCCTACGCCAGGCACGGCAAGATTGCCGGTCATCATGAGCAGATCATCGGCTATCCCAGCCATCCCTACGCGATGAAAATGAACTCGGAGTATTTTCTCGCGCTCGCCAAATCGTTTGAGGATCAATATGGCGTGGAGTTCGTCGGCATCCGCGACGGCGCGGTCACCGATCCGCGCGAACGCCTGATTCAGTTCAAGGCCAATATCGACATTGCGATGTCCGTGCTGGAACGCAACGGCCTGGGCGATTGGCTGGCGGACCGCTTGGTCACTATCGGCGACACCGTCAAGGATGAAGCCAGTCTGCATATCGATGTAAAGCACGATCCGTTCCAAGACGATCGCCTGCGCGTGGCCAATCTCCCGGTGGAACCACAGAAGGTCACTGTCAAGAATCGCATCTCCGGCTTCGAGAAGCAGGTCTCCATCGCGCTCTTCCGCAAGCCCGGCGAAGTCGCCGGCACGCGCCGCGGTATCTCGGAAATTATCAAGTGGATGAACTATGTCACCGACAGCCGCTTCATCACGCTGGCCGCCGATCTGTCGGAATCCATCAACGTGGAGCACGGCAGCCTGTGGGGCCACTACGATCCGGAGACCAATCCGCTCGGCACCCGCATCAAAGCCGCGATTCAAGAGGCGGGCAACGCGTCCACCGCCATCGGCTTGGTCAGCCAGAGCGCCAGTGTCGATCCGGAAAAGTTCGCGGGCGTGTGGGCGCTAAGCGGAACCTATGGCGCGTTCACTCCGCTCATGTACACTCCCGCGCGCGTCTGGAGCCAGCAGAGTCAGGACAGCAAGTTCCGCATGGGTGTGTTGCACATTCTTGCCGGGCACTCCGGCCCTGAGACCGCCGCCGACGGCCGCACGCACTTTGGCATCTTCGCTACGCAGGTGTGGAAGCTTTTCCCGCGTGGCCACACCATTCATCTGAACTTCTGGGATTACAACGACGTGTCGGCCGGCTATTTTGCCGCCGCTGAAATCGCCGCGCGCGATCCTAAGGTCGGCATCATTTCCATCGAAGTGGCGCGCCCCGATTTTCCCGTCGCCGACCGCGCCAAGTTTGCCGACACCGATCTCAAGGCCGCCGCAAAAGGCTTCTACGCGATTCGCGACTTCACACCCGGCCAGCCGAAGCATGGCTACATCGTTACCCAAGGTTCCAGCTCCACTGTCAACTTGGTGAGCGTTCTGCCTCGCCTGGAACAGGCCGGAATCAACGTGAAGGTCATCGCCGCCATTAGCGAGGAATTATTCGATCGCCAGCCGGAGGCTTATCGCAACTCCCTGCTTCCCCCCGAAGCTCGCTACGATCTCATGGTGGTCTCCACCGGCACTCGCCGCGTGTGGCCTTTGCGCGACGTCGGCCCGTTAACCGACGCGTATTCGCTCACGTCCGATTGGGACAATCAGTGGCTCACCGGCGGCCTGGAACCGGACGTAATCGCCGAAGCCCATCTGGACAAGGAATCCATTTTCGCCGGCATTGAGCGTTTCGCCCACGCCCGCACCGAACGCCTGAATCGACAGAAGTCGTTCCTGAACGCTCTCTGAACTGGGCCGCGATTGAGCCGCGACCGTCAGGAAAATGGGGCGCAACCATCATCGAGCATCTACAAGAACCATCGCGCGGCGTTGACGCGGGCGCGCGAACATTGGATAATTAGCCACATATGCTCAAAACTTTCTGTGCGTTTATGCTGCTGGCCGCCTTGTGTTGGCCGGCCCTCGCGGTTGAGGAGCAACACGGCATTGTAACGGGTGTTGTCCTGAAGGTGGATGCCGGAACCAAAACGGCGGTCGTAAAAGTAGCTGACGGGACCGAGCATACTTTTCACTTCGTGAAGCGATCCACCGTTCACGGTGCGGAAGGCACTGCGGCAGGCGCCACGGATGCCTTCCATGGATTGAAAGAAGGCAGCGAAGTCGCCGTGCATTACACCGCGAAAGGAAGCGTCGAAACGGCCGAAGAGGTTGACCGCATCGGAAAGGATGGCCTGAAGGCTTCCGAAGTCACCGTGACCCACATCGATCGCGGCGCCAAGACGCTCGCCGTAAAAACCGCCGACGGAACGGCGGAGACGTTCAGGCTCACCGGCAGCGCCGCGAAGGACGCCGGAAAGGATATCGTTGAGGGCAGTGAAAAGTCCGCGAAAGTGACCGTCTACTATACCGAGGAAGGCGGCCACAAAGTGGCCCACTTTTTCAAAACGCTCTAGCGGAACCCGCCTCCGCAGGCCGCTGACTGGCTGCCCGGCGCCCATTCTCGCGCCTCCCGCAACATAACTGGACAGATTTTGCGTCCTGCCCGCACCGCGCTAACGTACCCTTCTTTAGAAACGATGGTGACGGCCCGCTCAGCCACGGAAGCGAAAGCAGAGGCCTCGCCGGAAATGAATTTCGCGGAATTGCTGCGCGCAAATCAAGCCATGGTGTTCAGCCTTGCGTATCATTTTTTGCGGGATCGCGGCGCCGCCGAAGAGGTGGCACAGGACGTGTTCCTGCGGCTTTATCGCCGAATGGACGATCTCAAAGACGCCCGGCACGCGATCTTCTGGCTGAGGAAGGTGACCAGCCGCCGCTCCATCGATTACGCCCGAAAGCGCGGGTCCCGGTTCACGATTGCATTGGAAGATACTGCCGAGCCCGCGGCCTTAGACCAGCTGGGCGATCCGTTGCTCAACCGCCGGCTGCGGCAGCTGATCGCGACGCTGCCTGAAAAGCCGCGCATGGTGATGGTGCTCCGCTATCAGGAGGACTTAACGCCGGAGGAGATTTCCGGCGTCCTGGAAATGCCGGTGCGCACCGTAAAGAGTCACTTGCAGCGCTCGCTCGCAATGCTGCGAGAGAAGATCGAACGGAGCATGGGAGACATTCGCTGATGGAAGATTTTGAGCGGCAATTGAGAAACGCGCTGGCTCCCAAGGAACCGCCGCCGTCCTTCGAGGCTAATGTTTTCGCGGCCATCGCCGCCCAAAGGTATGCGCGGAGGGTCTTCTGGCGGTGGGCAGCCGCCATCGCCGCCATGATCCTGCTCGCAACCGGGCTCGGGGTGCGGCATCAGCGCGAAGTCCGGGAGCGGGCCTCCGGCGAAGCGGCCAAGGCGCGGTTGCAGCTGGCTCTGAAAATCACGGTCACCCAGCTATCGAGGATTCAGCAAACCGTACAAACATCGACGGAGGAATAATGATCGCTATTAAAACTGCACTGATTGCATGGATCGCGCTGGCGCCTCTCGGGGCGCAATCCCTCAAGCTGCCGGCCAGCCTGGATCGTCTGGCAGCCAAGGCCAGCGAAGTGGTGGATGTCACCATGGACGCGAATCTGCTTCAATTGGCCGGCCGCTTTCTTTCGGACAAGGATGCCGACGACGCCAAGGTGAAGAAGCTGGTGGACGGGCTTAAAGGCATCTATGTCCGGAGCTTCGAGTTTGAGAAGGCGGGAGAGTATCTGGACTCCGACGTTGAACCCATCCGGGCGCAGCTCCAAGCGCCGGCCTGGTCGCGGATTGTCGGCGTGCGCAGCGTGAAGTCCGGCGAGAACTCCGAAGTGTACATCAAAACCGAGAACAAGAAAATCGGCGGACTCGCCATTCTGGTGACGGAGCCGAAACAGCTCACTATCGTCAGCATCGAGGGCACTATCGATCCGGATCAGTTGAGCGAACTCGGAGGACATTTCGGTATTCCCAAGGTGGAGTCCGATTCCCAGCATAAGAACAGTAAGGGCGGAAAGGACGAATGAGATGAAAGCGGCGCTCGTCGTGATAGCCAGTTGGATGCTTGCTTGCGCGGTGCTCGAAGGCGCCGAACGCGAATTCGATGAAATTGTTCGGGTGGTTTCGAACGGATTTCACACCCGCCCGGTCCACATTCCCTTCTTTGGTCTGGTGAACCTGGCCACCTCCGTGGCGCGCCCCAGCGGCGTGAAACACGTTGACCTGGCCGTGTTCGAAAATCTGGATCTGGGCGGCCACGCTGCCGGGGATATCGCGGAAACAATCCGTTCCATGGATCGCGGCTGGCTGCCCTTTGTGCGGGTGCACAATCATGCGGAAACGGTCCTGGTTTACATGACGCAGGAGCGAAGCGATTGCAAGCTGCTGGTGGTGACCATCGAAAGCGGCGAACTCACGGTCGTGGAATTGAAACTGAATCCGGAAGCGATGCAGGGCTGGCTGCGCGATCCTGATGCGGCGGCCGTCCGAAGCGTTTCGCGATGATCGCGTCCAGCGCCAGTTTTCCAGGACCAAAGACCAGGATGATCAATGAAGCGATCAGAAAAGTGAACGGCGCGGCGGCATAAAACTTGTCCGGATCCGAAAAGAAAGAGAACAGCGCGTCATGATCGCCTAGATAATACGCCACCGCCATGTCGGCCGCCAGCAGGAATGCGAGCAGGCGTGAGCCCAGCCCGATAGCGAGCAGGATGCCCCCCGCGAACTCGAGCCCGGAAATGAAATAGGCGTTCCAGGCGGGCGCCGGGATCCCGAGGCTGGTGAAATAGTTCGTCACTTTGCCGAGGTCCCCGAGTTTGCCCCAGCCGGTTTGCATGAATTGCCAGCCCCAGTAAAGGCGGACAATCAAGAGGAAGGGCGACTCCAGGCCGAAGCACGCGCGCGCAAACATTTCATACAGCTTTTGTATCTTCGCCATCAGGAGTCTCCCTCGCAAAGCCAGCCTAGCCGGGCCCAGTTCGCAAACCAGGATTGGACCTTGTCAGGCTCCAGATCCGCTTCCATATCGAGCGCCGCACCGATCGGCCGGCCTTGACCGATAGCTTGTAGCAGACGGAATTCCTGCGGCTCCAGCCTCCGGTAATAAACGACAAACTCAACGCGATGCACCGCCAGAAAAATCTGTTGCGGTTTCCCCCGGATGTACCGCCGGACGATGTGGCGATGAGCCGGCGCACTTACCGCGTTGCTCGCCGGGCTATGCTCTTCCTCGTCCCTGTTCAGCTTGACGCGCAAATCGTCGACGGGATATTCGAGCTCCAACAGTGCGATGTGAGGCTGCAATGCCAGCGCCAGCTCAGGCCCCAGTTCGAGCAGATCTTCGGGACCCAGCGCTTTCCGTTCGGCGTTGTCGAAAGCTTCAATGTGCGCCCATTCCAGCCGGATCATGTCGAGCGCGAGAGCCAGTTTCTTGCCCGCGAACCCGGGATGTCCCCGCAGCCAGCCGTTGAGCCGCGAACCCAGGTTGCGCAAAGTGAACGACTCCGACGGGAAATCGGCCAAATAGGCGTGCGCCAGGCGCTCAAAGGCACGCTCGCCGAGGATCGCGCACAAGCCGGGAAAATCTTCGTTGAACGAATCAAGAATCCGATACCAGTATTGCCGGTGATAAATGTCCAGGCGCTCAATGGCGGTGAGCCGGTCATTCGGCTTGACCAGCTCCCTCGCCCCGGCGCCGATCGATGAGTTGAACGGGCTCATCACCGCGCCTGCCACGCGCCGCTGAAAATCCAAGAGATTCGTCATACCGGAACCTCAACGAATTTCTCCGCCTTACGCGCTTCGGCGTGGACCTCATCGAAAGACGGAATACGGTCGTCCCATTCGAGCAAGGTGGCGGTCGGGCCTATGCGCCGGATAGCGTGCTCGTACAGTTTCCACACCGGATCGAGCACCGGATGATCGTGCGTATCGAGAATGTACTTTTCGAACTTGGAGTGGCCGGCGATGTGAATCTGCGCGACGCGCTGGGTTGGAACGGCATTCAAATAATCGTACGGATTAAAGTTGTGATTCTGCGACGAAACGTAGATATTGTTGACATCCAGAAGAATTCCACAGTCCGCCCGCTCCACCACTTCGTTCAAGAACTCCCATTCGGTCATTTCCGAGACGTGGAATTCGGCGTAGCTGCTCACGTTTTCGACCGCAATGGGAACTTCCAGAAAATCGCGCGCTTCGCGAACTTTTCGCGCGGTGACCTCGGCTGCTTCGAAGGTGTAGGGCATGGGAAGCAGATCGTGCGTATACCGCCCGTCCACGCTGCCCCAGCACAGATGATCGGTGAGCCAGGGCGTCCTGGTTCGCTTTACGAGCGCCTTCAGGCGGCGCAGATGTTCGCGATTTAGCGGCTCAGCCGAGCCGAAATACATGGAAACGCCATGCTGGACGACGCGATATTGCTCGATAATACGGTCTAGAACCGCGAGCGGACGCCCGCCGTCGAGCATGTAGTTTTCCGAAATAATCTCAAACCAATCCACCACCGGTTTGCGCTCCAGTATGTGCTGGTAATGTGGAACGCGCAGACCGATGCCGATGCCATACTCCGTGTTTCCGTTGAATCGATTGGCCGGCATTTTGTGTCCTAAAGAGAAAAGGGCGCGGTTTTAATCACTCGCGCCCCACACTCCATCTGCTTAGACGTTCGTCATTAAACGTTCTTTTTGGAACCGTCGGTGGCGCAACCGCCCTTGCCCTTGCAAGAGTTCTTGCCCTTGCAGCCGTTGTCGCTCGCCTTGCAGCCGCCCTTGCCCTTGCAGGAGTTGAGGCCCTTACAAGCGTGTTTTTCAACCGGGGTATCCGCAGCCTGCCCCGCAATGGGGCTGATGCCGGAACTCGCGGACGTGAGTTCGGCTGCCGGCCTGCTTGTGTTTGCCACCGTGGCGGCACGCGCCACTGTGCCGCCCACGAGACCGGTGAAGGCTGCCGTGAGTACCAGGGAACTTCTTGAAATTTTCATGACTGTGCTCTCCTTTTGTGTTTCTTACGATGTGAGTGTCCGGATCAGCCGCCACTCTGGTTAATGATTCGACGTCCAGCGCCGAAAAGTCACGCTGGAAAAAACTAAACCTCCCGCCACACCTACTAAGGTTACCGAAACGTGCCAGGCCACAATGTGATAGACGTTCAAATTGGGACAATGGATTTCCAGGACCGTTAAGCCTACTAAGCCGGCCAACCCCCCGGCGGTGGCGCCGGCGAGCCCCGGTGACAGCGCGGCGCCGCGCAAGAGCAGCAGCGCGAAGAAGAAAGCCGCGGGGATCGCGAACGCCACACCGGTCCGGAAACAAGCCAGGCCGTTACGGACGAACGCAAATTCCCGCACCGGCTGAAATACCACGGCCATGCTCCCGAGCAACAGAACGAAGAGAGCCGCTGAAACCAGCGCGCTGAAACGTCCGTGCCTGGCGGCCGGCCTCATTTGACGAACAACGGAAAAGGCGAGTATCGCGATGGTGGCCGCCAGCGGCACGAAGACCGCGGCTCTTTGAAGTTCGCTAAGAGCGTGCCAGCCGCGCTGCCCGGTGATATGGCAGCCGATGATCGAAACGGCAACGAAGATCCCCGCGAAGCCGGCCAGCAAGGCTCCATCGGACGCCATGGGCCGCACCGGCTTCAAATCGGCGACTACGGCGGCTTCGATCCGCTTGATCCGGTCCTGTGGAAGGGGCGCCAGCTGCCGCGAACTCAGCATCCTGTCCAACTCGCCGTCCGTCATCTTTAGATTCATGACGCGGCTCCCTTCCCGGCCTGGGGCGCCGGCAGCAATCCGCGCAGGCGTTGGTATGCGCGATGCGCCTTTTGTTTTACCGATCCCACGCTCGACGAAGTGGCGCGCGCAACCTCTTCCAGGCTGAGTCCATTCACCTTGAGCATGGTTAGCACCTCACGCTGGCTGGCCGGCAGGTCGGCAACGAGCCGGTCGAAATCTGGACCATCGGCTGGCTCGCCGCTCCCCATAGCGGGCTCCGGCAGCGCTTCAACCGCAACTTCCCGCAGCGCGATGCGGCGGCGTTTCCGATAGCTGTCCACCCGAACGCAGCGGGCGATAGCGTAGACCCACGGCAGCAGCGGCTCTCCTGGACGATAGGTATGCCGCACGCGATGGATGCGCAGCCAGGCATCCTGCAGCATGTCGCCGGCATCCTCGGAACGGCCGAGTTGAGCCGCAAAGAAGCGATACAGTTGGGGGCTGAGCTGTTCGATCAGCGCGGTTGCCGCATCAGCGTCAGCCTGTTGGTATCGCACCATGAGTTCCTCGAGCGTGGGGACGGAGGATCCGGAAAAAGCGCGCGATTCCTCCATTGGTGATTCGCTCGAGCGGTCCATGAAGTTACGGTCGCCGGTTAAGGTGACGATAACGATTAGTCTAGCGGAGCGTCTGCCGGCGAGCCAGGCAAAACAATGGCTTCCGCGATGACCGAAGGCACGAAGTTACGGCTACGCGCTGGTCTGGGCGCTAAGTTGTGCGCGAATAGCCTTCATCTGCTCGCGGATGCCGGCCACTCGTTTGCGCCCGTCCGGGGTAGCATCGATCAGCTTTTCGAGCTGCACTGCGTAAGCGGGTCCGAGCGCCCGGCGAATTTCGCCGAGCAGCGGCTCAATCTTGGAAAACACTCCGAGTTGCTCGCCATTGGCGTCGTTAAAGATCTCGATGCCGATGGCACCTCGATTGACGAGGGCCGCAGCCATGTCCCAGTAGCTCACAACCATGCGCAGATGGCCGCTGTGCTGGCCGAACATGGCGGCAGTGAAGTCCCCAGTGGACTGCGGATTGAACTCGCGAAAATACCAGTCGCGAGCCTGGCGCATCGTCTCCTCGCGGCGCAATTCGTACAGCTTCAGAATGAGACCGGCTTCTTCTTGAATCGACATACTATCGCTCCTTTGCGAATCCCGGCGCTGCAGCGCGCCATTCGACACGAGTTTATCACGCGGCTGGCGAGCAGGCTGTTCCGGGCGGTGCGCTAAATCTGGCGCTTGGCGGTGCCGGAGGAGAATTGCTATTCTGCGGTCGTGAGTCCTCGCATCACGATCGAGCCGGAAAAGCGATCCGGGCAGCCGTGTATCCGGGGCCTTCGTATCACCGTGTGGGATGTGCACAATTGGCTGGCTGCCGGGATGAGCGAGGGCGAAATTCTCGAAGACTATCCAGAGCTCGAACAGGAGGATTTTCGGGCTGTCTATGAGTATGCCGCGCGTGTGGGCAAACGCGTCGCGCTGTGAAGTTTCTCATCGACGAGAATCTGTCGCGAAGTGGGGCCACCTCCGATCCAGAGCGCTAGGAGCCTGTCCGATTAATGCGACGAGAACCACTCGAATACCCGGCTTTCCCGTAGCACGAAACCTTGGCGACCCTACGCTCATTGACTGGGCAGCGTCGCCGATTACTCCAGGACCACTTG
>Ga0302325_10003895_pt1 | contig 34794 bp, 29 predicted proteins | sample Palsa_T0_2_FD_201948 | JGI IMG/M metagenome (GOLD analysis project Ga0302325, IMG submission 201948) | Peat permafrost microbial communities from Stordalen Mire near Abisko, Sweden - Palsa_T0_2 | ecosystem: Environmental > Terrestrial > Soil > Palsa > Peat permafrost | place: Sweden: Abisko...
CAGCCGCCGGAAGCGCAGCAGGACTTCATCCAGCGCATGCGCCGCGAGACCGACCGCATCCACACGGTCGTGCGTGACCTGCTCGACTTCGCACGGCCCGAGGCGCCGGACGAGGGGGCCTCGGCTGCCCCCGCCGCGGTGCTGGCCGTGGTCGAAGACGTCTTGGCCCTCGTCCGCCCGCAGCGCCTCTTTCGCTCCGTCGACGTGACCGTCGAGGTCCCCGCCTCGCTCGAGGTGTCGCTGCCGGGCCCTCGGCTCACCCAGGTGCTGCTCAACGTGCTGCTCAACGCCGGCGCGGCCATCGCGGCCCACCGCGAGCGCGGGCGCGTCGTCATTCGTGCTCAGTCGCTCGACGGACCTGCTCGCGTGCGAATCGAAGTCGAGGACGACGGACCGGGTGTCGACCCCCGGATCCGCGACCGCCTGTTCGAACCGTTCGTCACCACGAAAGACGTCGGAGAGGGTACCGGCCTTGGTCTTGCCGTTTGCCGCGGGCTCGTCGAGTCGGCCGGCGGCGAGATCGATCTCGACGCGTCGTACGACGGAGGGGCGCGGTTCTACGTCGTGCTGCCCGTACTCCCTGCGACCCGTCCGACCTGAAAATCAGAAGGTCAGACGCAATCCGAGAACGCCGAGGCGCGGCCCCACCGACGGCACGACCTCGACCCGCGGCCGCGCCATCGCTTGCGCCGGCTCGGTCACGTCGGGATGGCCAGGGTCCGTCACCAGCAAGACGACCCCCGTCCCGACCAGGGCCGCGCCGAGCCCGCCGAAGATCCATGCCCCCGTGGAGGCTCCCGTCGCGTTGCTGTTCTTCGAGCACGCGTCCTGCGCGGCCGACATGACAGAAGGCGGCTGGCCCATCACGCTGCACACGTCCGTCACGGACGCCGGGATGCTGGATCGGTCGCTGCTGCTCGCGTTCTTGTCGCTCACCCACGCCGCGCCCTCGACCACCGCGCCGACGAGGAGCGCGGCGCCCGCCACGATCGCCGAGTATGCGAGCACCTTGCGGAGCGGGAAGGGGCGCGACTTGCGATCCGCCGCGGGCTCGGCTTCCGGTGCGGCTTCTTCGCCCTGCGGGGCGAGGGGAGAGAGGGTCAACGTGACCTCTTCCTCGCCCTCGTCCGTGGTGGTCACTGTCTTGGCTTCGGCCTGGAAGCCGGCGACCCGCACCCCGACGGCGTGCTGACCGACCGGCACCTTCAGCCGCGCGGCGCCCTCGTCGAGCGCGCCCTTCGACACCCCATCGATGAGCACCGCGCCCTTGCCCGTCCCCGCGTGGACCACCAGCGTGCCCGCGGGCCCCGCGCCGAGCACCTTGGTGATCAGACGGCTCGCGATCGCGCGCAGCGCATCGTCGCTCGGGTCCTTCAAGTTCTCGCTGTAAGCCTCGCTCGCGTCGGTCGGTGGCTTGCCCCGCGTCCACAGCCGCACCTCGGCCGTTACTTCGCCGGCCTTCTCCTTGGCCATCGTCCCCCACACGTAGTGGTCCGCGTGGAGTTGTTCTCCGATCCGATCCAGGCAGGCCTGGTTGGGCGTGGGCGGGCAGCGCAGCGCGATGGCGAGCGTCTCGAACGACTGGGTGGTTTCGAGCAGGGACCACCCCGCCACCTGCCGGACTCGCGAGCGCAGCTGCTGGGTGAGCGCGTCGGCCTGATCGTCGGCGTCGTTCGTCCAGATGGAGAGCACATATGTGGGCGTGGCGTGCGCGCTCGGCGGCTCCGCCCGGGCGGCTCCGCTGATCCACAACACCGACGCGGCGGCCAGCGCGAACGCGGCCGCCCACGCCCGACTCATCGCGAGCTTCATCTCGCCAGAGTATCGCGGTAGCGCCTCTCACAGCAAAACGACAGCGGCACTGCATGGTACGATCGCGAGCCCCGGCGGGGCGTCCGCCATCCCACGCATGCGAATCATCGGCGGCATGTATCGGTCGCGCCCCCTCGTCGCGCCAAAGGGCCGGTCGACGCGCCCCACGTCGGACCGGGTGCGCGAGGCCCTGTTCGGAATCTTGGAGTCGGCGAAGGTGGTCGCGGATGCGCGAGTGCTCGATCTCTACGCGGGCACGGGCGCGCTCGGCCTGGAGGCCCTTTCTCGCGGTGCGGCGCAGGCGACCCTCGTCGAGTCGTCGCGGGAGGCCCTCGACGCGATCCGTACCAACGTCGCCACCCTCGGCGTCGCGGACCGGGTCCGCGTCGTCGCGGGAGACGTCAAGAGGGCCGTCCGGAGTCTGCCGGCGGGTGCCCCGTTCGACCTGGTGTTCGCCGACCCGCCGTGGGCCTTGGTGGACGACGGCGCGGCGATCGAGGCGCTGGCCGGTCTGCTCCGCGCCAGGGCCGTCGGGATGACGACGTGGATCGTCCTCGAGCACTCGTCGCGCTCGACCCCGCCTGCAAGGCAGGGGGGCACCCCCGGGGGGCAGGACGCGAGGGACGGGGCGGGCCTGGGGGAGCTCGCGGCCTTCGACACCCGCCGGTACGGGGACACGGCCCTTACGTTCTACAAACCGGATATACTCGTCCCGCTTTCGCTATGACCCCAAGCGCAAGCCATCGCCCCGAATGAGCCCCAAGAACAGCCTACCGCCGGCCGGAATCCCCGATTCCAGCAACACCAAATACGCTCTCTTGGCGCTGCTCATGGCGGGGGGCATCGGCGGCCTCCTGTTCTGGCGAGCGTCCAACAAGCCAGCGCCGCCCCCTCCGCCCCCGGTGGCCATGCCAGCCGCCGCGCCGAGCACGAACCCCAAGCTCGACGATATGCCCATGCCCCCGCCCCCGGACGAAGTGCCGGACCAACCGCAACCCAAGGCCGCCGTGCGGTACACGGGGGGCGCGGCGCCAGCCGGCTGCGACGGAAAATGCTCGGGCACCCCGTCGGACGAGCTCGAGCAAGCCCTCACGGTGCGCGCGTCGCAGGCCCGACGTTGTTATAACCAGGCGCTGGCCCAGGACTCCACCCTCAAAGGGCACGTCACCGTCGCGGTGCGTATCGGACCGTCGGGCAACCTCTGCTCCAGCGCGGTCGCGTCGAACGACATGGCCTCGCCCGTCGTCGCCAACTGCGCGGCCAACATGTTCCGGGCAGCGCAGAATTATCCAGCTCCCCGCGGCGGTTGCGTGGACGCCAAGGTCCCGCTCTCGTTCGTTCCCCAGGGTCAATGAGACTGCCCAAGCCTCTGGGTCGCGTCGCCGCCGCTCTCGCCCTGACGGCGGCCTTCGCGTGCGCCAACGGGACGACGCCGATCTGCGACGCCGGGCTGGAGTGCGGCCCGTACACGGTCCTTCCCGAGTCCGACGCCACGCTGGGCGACGCCGCAGAAGACGCGGAAGACTCCGGAGACGCGGCCGAAGTGACGGGCGACGCATCCTCCGTCGACGCCGACGCCGTCGCCCCGGCAGATAGCTCCATCTCGGACAGCGGGCTCGACTCGAGCGGGGACAGCGGGCACGACTCGAGCGATTGATGAAGCTCCGGCGGCGGGCGCTAGCGCTGCTGGGGGCCGCCGCGGTGGCACTCGCGCTTGCGGAGTCGTGCGCGGACAATCGCGGCTCGCTCGGCGCCGACTGCCTGAAGGACGAGGACTGCATCTCGGGCGTGTGCGCGCAGCTTGTTTGCGTCGCGGCGCCTCAGTACCTCGACGGCGAAGCGCCGGTCGGCTCTGACGCCGCGGCGTCGGCGGAGGGGTCGACGGCCCTCGACGCCACCTTTCCGGACGGCCCCACGAGCGCGTCGATCGATGCCTCCGCCGAGGGGTCGACGCTGGCGGACGCCTTCCAGGACGCGCCGAGCGTCATCGTCGACGCGAGCGGCGCAGGGGCCGACGTGGGCCCGGACTCGTCGTCCGCTGGGGAGGCGGGGACGAACGGCGGCGTCGATGGGGCACAAAGTGACGGAGCCGATGCGGGCGAGAGCGGAGGGGCTGATGCGAGCGGCCAGCCGCCAGCGGACGCCGCGACCGGCCCTTTCACGGATGCCCTGCCCGATACGCACCTCGACGGCTCGGACGACTGAACGGGTCTCGCGCCCCTCCGGGTCGACGAACCATCAAACTGGCGTATAGCCCCTCTCGTGGACGAACAACTCCACGGGGTGCTGCTCGAGGTCGCGTACGACGGGTCGGCCTTTCACGGCTGGGCTTCGCAACCGCGGGTCCGGACGGTCCAGGAGACTCTGTTCGGTGCACTCGTTGCCATGGATCACCGCGCAAGCGCGCCGCGCGGGGCGAGCCGGACCGACGCGGGGGTCCATGCCGACGCGCAGCTCGCGGCCTTCGATACGTCGCACGACATCCCCGCGCGTGGCTGGGTGCTCGGCCTCAACCAGCACCTGCCCGAAGACGTGGCGGTGCGATCGGCCTGCGCGGTGCCCGTGGGCTACGTCCCGAGGATGGCCGCTCGCGCGAAGCGCTACCGCTATCACGTCGTCGTCGATCCCGTGCGCGACCCCCGTTTGCGCCAGCGTGCGTGGCGCGTCGCGGATCTCGATGTCGACGCGATGGCGAGCGAGGGAGGCGCGGCGGTGGGCACGCACGACTTCGCCGGCTTCCGTTCGTCGGCCGACGCGCGCGAGACCACCGTCCGCACGCTGTCTCGCGTCGATGTCGAACGGAGCCACGATGAGCGCGTGCTCTCCGTCGTCGTCGAGGGAAACGCGTTTCTCTACAACATGGTCCGCATCCTCGTCGGGACGATGGTCGACGTCGGGCGCGGGCGGCTCGCGAAGGGCGCCGTGACGCGGGCACTGCAGACGGGGGACCGGCGCGCTGCCGGGACGACCGCCCCCGCGCACGGCCTGGTCCTCGAGCGGGTCGAGGCGGAGCTGCCCCCGGAGGCGGGAGCACGATGGCCGCGTTGACGCGAAGCACGCGAGCGGGCGCCCGCCCGCCGGTCGTGGGCGAAGGGATCGCGATCGCGTCCCTCTGGCGAGAGCTCTGGGACGCCCACGAGAGCTGGGGAGGCTACCCCGGGACCCGCGATCCCGCCGTGTACGCTCAGCTTGCCCGACGCCTGGACGACGAAGCGCGCGCTCGCGCCGGCCGCGTGATCCTCGGCGGACACCTGCACCTCGTCGCGTCCCTCGGTTACGAGCCATGCGGTCAGGTCGAGGGATGGCTCGAGCAGACGGGCGCCGGGGTCGGCGAGCTTCGCACGTGCGAGGTCCGGTCGCTCATCGTCGCGGCGACGGCCCGCCGCCTGGGTGCGGGCCGGCTGCTGCTCGACGCCCTCCAGGAGGCAGTGCGCTCTCACTTTCGTGGGGCGCCCTGCGTGATGGCCGCCGAAGTCTTGGAGCCGAACCCCGCGCACGACTTTTACGCGCGGGTGGGCTTTGCGCCCGTGGCGTGGAGCGCGCACGTCGGGGCCGCGGAGGTGGCGGCCATGCCCCCGCAGATGCGCGGCTTCACCGCCCGGCCTGCCATACCCGACGACGCCCTCGCCCTCGCGCACCTCGAGGCCATCCTCGCCACCCGGCGGCGCGCCGCGGGCGACTTGCGCTTCGCCCCTGCTCCCCGCATCGACGTGGTCCTGCTCGGCACCGTCGCGGCTCGCGTCGCCGAAGAGGCGTCGTCGCCGTCGGCCGACCACGCGACCGTCGTCGTTACGGATCGCGCGGGCGTCGTCCGCGGCGCCGCCTCCGTCCACGTGCAGACTTTGGAGCCCCCGTTTTTGCCTGTCCGGCGGGGTCTCGTGGGGCGCTTCGCGTTCGACCCGGCGGGGTCCGTGCCGGCCCTCGTCGGCCCGCTGCTGGCCCTGGGCGCGAGGATCGCCGTAGAGCGCGGCGCGGCGCGGGTCGAGTTTCTCGATCTCACGGGTCCCGGGACGGATCTCCACGACGCCGTGCTTGGCGCCGGCGCCCGGCCCTGGTCGCGCGTGGTCACGCGCCCGGCCTAGGAGCGCTGCCCGAAGGGCGACGTTCCTTGCCGCATCGGCGCGCCCGGTTACGATTCCTGGCATGTCGTTTTACACCCGCGCCTTCGCCGTCGTGTTCACGGCCATCGCCGCGTTCGGGTTGCCCGCCTCCGCGCATGCCGGGCCTGCGGCGGACGCGGCTCAGATCCAGGCGTCGACGGCCGAGGCCAGGCGCCTCTCCGATGGCTTCGTCGCCGTCGCCGATCGCGTGAGCCCGAGCGTGGTGCAGATCGACGTCACCGCCCACGACGAGAAGGCCGATGTTCTCTCCCACTTTTTCGGCCGCGCGGGCCGTGACGAACCCGTCGCGCGCGCGATGGGCTCGGGGATCGTCCTGTCTCCGGACGGCACCATCCTCACGAACAACCATGTCGTCGAGGAGGCCCTCACGATCAACGTGCGACTGCGCGACGGCCGCTACCTTCCGGCCGCTCTCGTGGGGCGCGACCCAGCGACCGACCTCGCGGTCGTGCACGTCGACGCCACCGGTCTATCGCCGGTGAAGTTCGCCGATTCGGACGCGGCCCGGGTCGGCGAGTGGGTCGTCGCCATCGGATCGCCATTCGGCCTCGGGTACACGGTCACCGCGGGCGTCCTTTCCGCCAAAGGCCGCGGCGGCATCGGCATGAACCTCATCGAGGACTACCTCCAGACCGACGCAAGCATCAACCCGGGCAACTCCGGCGGGCCGCTCTGCAACCTGCAGGGCGAGGTCCTTGGCATCAACACCATGATCGTGGGCCGCGGCCAGGGGATCGGGTTCGCCGTCCCGAGCAGCATCGCGCTCCGCGTCGCCGACCAGATCATCAAGACGGGCCGGGTCTCGCGCGCCTGGCTCGGCGTCGCCGTCCAAGACGTCACGCCCGAGATCGCAGCCGCCTTGAACACGACGGCCGGCTCCGGCGCTCTCGTCAACAACGTGGCACCCGACGGCCCGGCCCACGGTTCCAACCTCCGCCCGGGGGACATCATCGCCTCCGTCGGTGGCCGACCCTTGCACGACGCGCATGATCTCATCCGCGAGACGATCGCTCACGAGGTCGGGCAGGCCGTCGCCCTGGAGATCATTCGGGCGGGCAAGCACTACGGCACCAGCGTCACGCTCACCGAGCGCCCCGAGCGTGGCCCGGACCCCCCACCCGTCAAGCAGCCCGTCGTGCCCCGCCACGGCATGGGGCTCGTCGTTCGCGACCTGCCGGCCGACGCGGCAGCGCAGCGCGGCTTCCCGGCCAAGCCTCTGTCGGTGCTCACCCAGGTCTCGCCCGGGTCCGCGGCCGACCGCGCCGGCCTGCGCGTGGACGACGCCATCGTCGAGGCGAACGGCGTGACGGATCCCACCTCCAGCCAGGTATCCGACGCGGCCAAGACGGGCAGCCTGCTCCTGCGGATCAAGCGCGGCGACGCCTTCTTCTACGCCGCCATGTCGCGGTAGTCGCCGGCGGCCGGAAACTGCCCCGAGCTTGGACGAACGCGGGCAAATCGACTACGGGGTTGGCCCCACACATGCTCGAGATCCGGCAGATCCCGATGGGCGGCCCCATCGACGACTTCCTCAACATCGTCGACTACATCTATTGGGACGATCCGGCCTACGTCCGCCCACTCGACATGGAACTGAAAGACCGGCTGAACCCGAAGAAGAATCCGTTCTTTCAACACGGTGAGGGCGCCATCTTCTGCGCGTACCGCAACGCCACGTGCATCGGACGCGTCACTGCCCAGATCGACCGTGACCACCTGGCGCGCTACCGCGACTCCACCGGCTTCTTCGGCCTGCTCGACACCGTCGACGATCCCGAAGTCGTCCGTGCCTTGCTCGCCCGCGCCGAGGCGTGGCTTCGGGGCAAGGGGATGACCCGGGCGCGCGGGCCTCTGTCGCTCAGCATCAACGAGGAGCTCGGGTGCCTGGTCGAAGGCTTCGACACCCCGCCGTACATCATGATGCCCCACCACCGCCGCTATCAGGGTGGGCTCATCGAGCAGGCCGGTTACGCGAAGGCGAAGGACTTCTACGCCTGGCACTACCGCGTCGGAGACTTGAACGCGCGCGTCCGTCGCGCCCGGGACGAGGTCCTCGCGCTGCCGGAGGTCTCCTATCGGCGCGCGTCGATGAAGAACCTCCAGGCGGACGTCGAGCTCCTCGTCGAGATTTACAACGACGCTTGGCAGGACAACTGGGGCTTTGTCCCGTTCACGCGCCGCGAGGTGGAGAAGATGGCGGCCGACTTCAAGCCGCTCCTCGTGCCCGAGCTCACGTGCATCATATCGATCGACGGCGAGACGGCCGCCATGGCGCTCGCGATCCCCAACGTCAACGAGCTCATACACGACTTCAAAGGCAAGCTCCTGCCGCTGGGTCTCCCCAAGCTTCTCTGGCGCCTCAAAGTGCGCGGCCCCAAGTCGGCGCGCCTCATCCTGCTCGGCATCCGCCGCAAGTGGCGTGGGGTCCGCAAGTACGCGGCGCTCAGCGCCTTCATGTACGCCGAGATGAACGACGCCGGACGCAAGCTGGGCATCCGCGAGGGAGAGCTCGGCTGGACGCTCGAGGACAACGGCCGCGTCAACGCGGGCATCCAGCTGATGGGCGCAAAGCTCTACAAGAAGTACCGCGTGTACGAGAAGACGATCGCCAACGGCGTGGCGCCCGCATGAAGGTCCTCGTCACGGGGGCGAGCGGCTTTCTCGGCGGGCACGTCGCCGAGCGCCTCGCGGCACGCGGCGACTCGGTGCGCGCGCTCGTTCGGTCGACCTCCAAACGCGCGCACCTCGAGAAGCTCCCGAACGTGGAGTTCTTCGAGGGGAGCATCGAGGACTCCGAGCGCGTCAAGGAGGCCGTCGACGGCGTCGACGCCATCGTGCACGCGGCGGGCATCGTCAAGGCGCGCAGCACCGACGAGTTCTTCGCGACGAACGTCGGCGGCACGTCGAACATCGTCCAGGCGGCGCGCGCAGGCCGCACGAAGTCCGACCCTCGCCCGCCCATCAAGCGCTTCGTCTTCGTGTCGAGCCTCGTGGCGTGCGGCCCGTCTCCCGACGGGCGTCCCGTTCCGCGCGATCAAGAGACGCCGAACAACGCGTACGGGCGCAGCAAGCTCGCCGCCGAGAAGGTCGTCTTGTCGGCCAAGGACGACGTCCCCTGCGTCATCCTGCGACCGGGAGCCATCTACGGCCCCCGCGACGCCGAGATCCTCGACATGTTCAAGTCGATCCAGCGGGGGCTACTCCCCGTCGTGGGCTCGGGCGAGTCCAAGGGCGTCTGGATCTACGCGACCGACTGCGCCGACGCGTGCATCCGGGCCATCGACGCCGACGTCCCGAGCGGGAGCGCCTACTTCGTCGACGACGGGCACGGCGCGATCGACCTGAAGCAATTGTGCGCCGACGCCGAGCGCGCCCTCGGCCGCAAGGCGCTGATCCGCGGCAGCATCCCCGTCCCCGTACTCATGGCCATCGCGCGGGGCGTCGAGGTCTTCGGGCGCGTGACGAACCGCGCCGTGATGTTGACGACCGAGAAGGCGAACATGCTGCTGCAGCACTGGGTTTGCTCGTCGGAAGAGACGCGCAAAGCGCTGGGCTGGGAGCCGCAGGTGCCCTGGCAGGATGGCCTCGAGCGAACGGTCAAGTGGTACCGAGAGAACGGCTGGCTATAGTCTTACCCGAGACTCTCAAGAATGTTCGCCTGGGCGCTCAAGAAGGTATTCGGCACGTCGCACGAGCGTGAGATCCGGCGTCTCCGGCCCCACGTCGAGGCCATCAACGCGCTGGGCGATCGGATCGGCCAGCTCTCCGACGGCGAGCTTCGCGCGAAGACGGCCGAGTTCAAGCAAAAGCTCGACAACGGGGCGACCGTCGACGACCTATTGCACGAGGCGTTCGCCGTCGCGCGCGAGGCGAGCAAGCGCGCGCTCAAGATGCGCCACTACGACGTGCAGCTCATCGGCGGGATGATCCTGAACCGAGGCTCGATCGCCGAGATGCGCACCGGCGAGGGCAAGACGCTCGTCGCGACGCTCCCTTGCTACCTCAACGCGCTCGAGGGCAAGGGCGTGCACGTCGTCACGGTCAACGACTACCTCGCCAAGCGCGACTCCGAGTGGATGGGCAAGCTCTACAACTTCCTCGGGTTGAGCGTCGGGGTCGTCGTCAACTCGCAGGGCGAGCACGACAAGAAGCGGGCGTACCGCTCGGACATCACCTACGGCCAAAATAACGAGTTTGGCTTCGACTATCTGCGCGACAACATGAAGTTCAGCGCGCTCGACTACGTCCAGCGCGATCTGCACTACGCGATCGTCGACGAGGTCGACTCGATCCTCATCGACGAGGCCAGAACGCCGCTCATCATCAGCGGCCAGGGCGAGCCGTCGAGCCACAAGTACAAGCAGATCAACGAAGTCATACCGCGCCTCCGCAAGGACGAGCACTACGTCGTCGACGAGAAGGCGCACTCCGTCACGCTGACCGACGACGGTGTCGAGCTCGCGCAAAAGCTCATGGGCATCGGGAACCTGTACGACCCGATCAACCTCGAGAGCCTGCACATCCTCAACCAGTGCCTGCGCGCGCACTCGCTCTACAAGCGCGACGTGAACTACCTCGTCGCCGACGACGGCAAGGTCCTCATCATCGACGAGTTCACCGGCCGCGTGCTGCCCGGGCGCCGCTGGAGCGACGGTCTGCACCAGGCCGTCGAGGCGAAGGAGAACGTGCGCATCCAGGAAGAGACGCGCACGATGGCGACGATCACCTTCCAGAACCTCTTCCGCCTCTACAAGAAGCTCTCGGGGATGACGGGCACCGCCGACACCGAGGCGACGGAGTTTCACGAGACCTACAAGCTGAGCGTCATCGCGACGCCCACGAACAAGCCGATGATCCGCGAGGATCACCAGGACGTCGTCTACAAGACCGAGCGCGAGAAGTTCACCGCCGCCATCGCCGAGATCCTCGAGTGCCACGAGAAGGGCCAGCCCGTGCTCGTCGGCACGACGAGCGTCGAGAAAAGCAACGCGATCGCCACGCTGCTCAAGAAGAAGAAGATCCCGCACGCCGTCCTCAACGCCAAGCACCACGAGCGCGAGGCATACGTCGTCGCGCAGGCGGGCCGCAAAGGCGCCATCACCGTCAGCACCAACATGGCGGGCCGCGGCACCGACATCGTGCTCGGCGGCAACCCCGAGATGATCGCGAAGCTCGAGTTCCGCGAGAACGGTCGCGATCCCGATGGGGATCCCCAGGGGTTCGCGCAGGTCGTCGAGAAGCACTCGGCCGCCTGCAAAGAGGAGGGTGAGGCCGTGCGCGCGCTCGGGGGCCTGCACATCCTCGGCACCGAGCGGCACGAGTCGCGGCGCATCGACAACCAGCTCCGCGGACGCGCGGGCCGCCAGGGCGATCCGGGGTCGAGCCGCTTCTATCTGTCGCTCGAAGACGACTTGATGCGCATCTTCGCGGGCGACCGGGTCAAGTCGCTCATGGAGCGCATGGGGATGCCGGACAACGAGCCGATCGTGCACCCCTGGGTGACCCGCAGCATCCAGGACGCGCAGCGCAAGGTCGAAGAGCGCAACTTCGACATGCGAAAGCACCTGCTCGAGTACGACGACGTGATGAACGAGCAGCGCAAGACGGTGTACAAGCTCCGTCAGCAGCTGCTCCTCGGGATCTACAAGCCGGAGAGGCTCGACGAGGACGGCAAGCCCACGGGCAAGCTCCGCGAGATCGTCACCGACGAGCGGATCGCCGGCGAGGTGAAGCAGGCCGTGCTCGACATGGTGCTGCACCACGGCACGCCGATCGCGGCGCCGAACGGCGCCCAAGCGCCCGGCACCAACGGCGCGCCGCCGGAGCGCAAGGGGCCGCCCAAGGCGATCGAGGATGTCGAGGAGATCTACTCGCTCTCCTCGCTGCAGCAGGACGTCTACCAGTTCTGGGGATACCGCTTCGACTTCAGGGACGGCGAGGGCAAGAAGCCTCGGGCGGTCTACGAGCGGCTGCTCAAGGAGATCCCGCAGAGCCTGACGGAGCAGCGCGAGCAGCTGCTCGATCTCATCGACAGCATCGTCGGCGCGATCGTCGAGGAGTGCTGCCCCGCCAACAAGCCGCCGGAAGACTGGGACTGGAAGGGGATCAAGGGCGGCTTCGCGGAGCACTTCGGCGGCAAGAGCCCGGAGGTCGAGCACCTGCACGACGCGGAGTTCATCGCGAAGGCCCTCTACGGGGCGGCCGAGGAGAAGCTCAAGGAAAAGGAAGCGGAGACGGGGACGGAGCTGATGCTCCGCGTCTTCCGTCACTTTTACCTCGAGGAGATCGACCGGCAGTGGGTCGAGCACCTCACGAACATGGAGCACCTGCGCGACGGGATCGGCCTCCGCGGGTACGGGCAGCGCGACCCGAAGCAGGAGTACAAGAAAGAAGGCTACGACGTCTTCGTCACGATGATGGCGGGGACGTGCAGCAACGTGTGCTCGAAGCTCTTCAAGGTGCAGGTAAAGCGCGAGAACGAGATCGAGCGAATCGAGCGCGAAGACGCGGAGAAGCACGCCGCGCAGGCGCGGGCGATGCAGATGCGGCACGGGGCGGACGCTCCCGCGGGGGAGGAGGACGTTCCGGCGCCTCGCTCGGCGGCGAGGCCGCAGCCGGCTCGCGTGAGCGCCCCACCGGTCCGCCGCGAAGGGCCAAAGATCGGGCGCAACGACCCGTGTCCTTGCGGGAGCGGGCAAAAGTTCAAGAAGTGTCACGGTGCAGCCCTCGAGGACGAAGGCGGCGACGACGCGAACGCCTGACGCGCGTCTCGGAATCCTGCACCTCTCTGCGGGAGAGGCGCATCTTCTTGGCTCGGAGGCGCGTCTCTCAGTGAGAGAGGGGCACGAGCGAGTCAGACAGGAGCATCTTCTTGGCTCAGAGGTGCGTCTCTCAGTGAGAGAGGTGCGCGAGCGAGTCAGAGGGGAGCATCTTCTTGGCTCGGAGGCGCGCCTCTCAGTGAGAGAGGTGCGCGAGCGAGTCAGAGAGGGGGCCCCCCTTCTTCATCCAGCCCACGGCTGATCCATGCCGCGCACGCGTCCCCCTCTCGTCACACCAGCCTGAAACGGCGACGGCGGCGTCCAATTTGGTACCATCGGCCGGCATGAGAGCTCGGACATGGGTTTGCGGCGTGGGGATGGCGGGGGCAATGCTGGTCGCGAGCGGCCTCGTCGCGGGGTGCGGCGGCGGCCCGGACTCGAAGTTCGCGATCGGGGCCAAGGCGGGCGACATGCCCGAGGGCCAGACGTGGACCGGCGTGTACTTCAATCCCGTGTACGGGTACCTGCACATGTCCGAAGAGGGCACCAACGTTACCGCCCGGTGGAAGCGCGCGAACGGCAGCGCGTGGGGTGAGCTCAGCGGGACGGTGGAGGGCAACGTCGTGCACTACACCTGGAAAGAACATCAGTACGGATCCGTCGGCCCCAGCGGCAACTCCAAGGGCACGGGCGTCTTCGTCTACAAGATGGGCGAAGCGGCCCCGGAGCTCGATGGCCAGTACTCGCTCGAGGGCTCCGACAGCGTCGGCCAGTGGCACTGCGTGAAGCAAAACAACATGAAGGTCGACGTCGGCTCGATCAACGGCGACAACCCCGAAGCCGCGTCGCCGACCCAAGACGCCTGGCACTGAAGCTCCGTCGTCGAGATGAGCTCAAGGTTTGCTGTCATCCTGAGCGAAGCGAAGGACCCCACGGAGAGCGCGGAAAGGCGGCGTCCATAGGGTCGCTCGCTCCGCTCGGGATGACAGCAAGGGGTTGACGCCCTCACGACGGCGCTCCATAGGCTGCACTCGGCTAGCCGTTTACGAATCTTTACCGCTGGATCGCAGCGGGCCGCGCGGGGCGGTGGCAACATCAGGGCATGACGATTCGTACATCGCATCGCTTTGCTCTCATCGTCGCGCTCGCGGTCCCGGCGGTCGTCGTCGCGTGCGGCGGGGCGCAGACTCCCGGCGCATCTTCGCTGGCGGGCGCGACGCGGGCGCCCGTGGATCCCAACGCGAACGCGGACATCAAGGTGTTCGCGGATGCGCTCGGCGACGTGCCGCTGACGCCGGCCCAGCGCTCCGAGGTCGATAAGCTCGCCTCCGAGGCCGACGGTCGCCACACCGAGATTACCGCGGCCCGAAAGGCGCTCGAGCTTGCCATTGCCGACCAGGTCGATGGAGGGCGAATCGATGTCACGGCGCTCGCGCCCAAGATCGACGCGCTCGTCGCAGCCGTGGAGCGCACCCAGGCGCCCGACCGCGCCGCCTTCGAGCGCCTGCACGCCATCCTGGATCCCGACCAGCGGGTCGCCTTCGCGAACGCGGTCGAGGCGCACGCGCGAGAGCGCATGGAGGGCGTTCGCCCTGGGGGCCGCATGAGCGAGTGGGCGGACGCTCTCAAGCTGACCGACGATCAGCGCGGACGCATCAGCGCGCTCCTCATGGAGCACGCCAAGGAGGCCCACCTGATGGATCCCGGCGAACGCGGCCCCCATCGCGGCGCGAAGATCCTCGGGGCGTTCAAGGGCGACCGATTCGTCTTCGACGAGGTGGCGCCCCCGCAGGACATTCGCGAGCGCGTCACCGGAGCGACGGGCCGCTTCCTGGGCGTGGCCGCCCAGGTGCTGCCCATCCTCACCCCTGAACAGCGAGCGGCGGCCTCGCAGCGGCTTCGCTCGAAGGCGGATTCGCTCGGGCTTGGGGGGTGACGGCCGGGTCGTCGACCCGGCGGCGGCGCAGCGCGTACCGGACGAGCAGCCCCGCGAGGGACGGGTAGTCGATCCCGACGGCGGCCGCTGCGCGAGCCATCCCGGCCCCCGTCGACAAGTCGCAGTTCGGGTTCACGTCGACGACGTACGGGATGCCCGTCGCTCCGAGCCGGACGTCGACGCGCCCGTAGTCTCGAACACCCACCGCCCGGAACGCGTCCGTCGCCGTCCGGCGCACGCGCGCCGCGATCGCCGTGGGCAGGATGGGGTGGAGGATCGGAACGGTGCCGAGGTCGTCGGCCGAGCCGACCGTCCACTTGGCGTCGTACGACACGATGTGCGGGACGTCGTCCGGCAGGGCCCGGAAGTCGATCTCGCTGAGGGGCAACACGCGGGGTGTCGGATGCCCGAGGAGCGCGACGTTGAACTCGCGGCCATCGATGTATTGCTCGACGAGGGCCGGCTGACGGAACGTCGTCACCACCGCGTCGACGGCGCGAGCAAGCGCGGCCGCGTCGTGCACCACGCTCGTGCGCCAGACGCCCACCGAGCCGTCCTCACGGACAGGCTTCACGATGAGCGGGAAGGGAAGATCGCACGCCTCGCCCGGGCGGGAGAGGACCCGGCCCGCGGGCGTGGAGATGCCGGCCGCCTCGAGCCGCTGCTTCACCTTGTCTTTGCGCAGCGCGAGGCTGAGGACCTCCGGCGGCGAACCGGTGAAGGGGACTCCGAGTAGCTCGAGCAGAAGGGGCACGGCGCTCTCGAGGCGGGCATCGTTGGCGAGCGACTCGCAAAGGTTGAACGCGCACTCGGGTTCGATCTCGCCGAGCCGAGCACGCAGACGGGGGAGATCGCCGTCGACCTCGACGAGCGCGGCCTCGTGCCCCTCGTCGCCGAGCGCTGCAGCCACGCCTGCGGCCACGGAGCAGATCTGAGCCCGCGCTTCCCACGCGGGGTCGACGCCCTGCTGCACGTCTTCGTAATCGACGTTGTAGAGGACTGCGACGCGCTTGCGGACGCGCCCGCGTCTCGATGGGGAGCGCCGCTCCGCGTTCTCGAGCGCGGGAGAAGCCCCTGGAGGTGCCTCGGCCGTCATATGATCTCGAACCGTCCTATCGCTAGGGCGCGCGACCCTTGGTGACACGCGCGCCCCTTCTTTGCGAATCTACCGGCGTCGCGATCGTGGTCAAGCAGAGATCGCGCCCTTAGCGACCCTGAAGACACCGAAAGCGCGCAACCGTCATGGCAGAAGAGCGCAGGCCGCACCCCGCCCCGACCTTTGTCCGCGCCGCCTTCGCCGTCTTCTCCAAGGATGTCCGGATCGAGGCCTCTACCCGCGAGATCGTCACGACGGCCGCGTTTTTCGCGGTGCTGGTGGTCATCCTCGCGAGCGTGGCCTTCGTGACGGGGCCGCAGACGACGACGCGCGTCGCGCCCGGTGCGCTCTGGCTCTCCATCGTCTTCGCGGCCGTGCTGGCCCTCGGGCGCACCTGGCAGCGTGAGCGGGAGGAGTCGGCGTTCGTGGGCTTGCTCGTGTCGCCCGTTCCGCGGGCGGCGATCTGGTGCGGCAAGGCAGCGGGCGTCCTCGTGTTCCTCTTCGCCGTCGAAGCGGTCGTCGTCCCTCTCGTGGCGCTGCTCTTTCACGTCGACCTGCCCCTCGTCGCCGGTCCCCTGGCCCTCGTGATGGTGTTCGGCACCATCGGGGTCGCCGCCACGGGGACCCTCTTCGGGGCCATGACCGTGCGCACCCGGGCTCGCGAGTTGCTCCTCGCGACGGTGCTGTTCCCGCTGCTGTCGCCCTCGCTCGTGTCGAGCGTCGCCGCGACACGCGAGATCTTCTACGCGGCCGTCAGCGGCCAGCTCGTGGCGTTCGGAGAGGTGCGGGACTGGCTCGTCCTGCTCGGCATCTTCGACGCCGTCGCGATCCTCGGGGGCCTGGCCATGTTCGGCGCCCTCGTCGAGGATTGACGCGTAGTTCTAAAGGGATACCCGGTTGACCATGTGCGCTTGCTCCGCTCGACTCGTCGCTGCGCTTCGCTCCGCTCCTCGCTCGACTCCGCTCGCGCACATGGAGCACCGAGTATCCCGTTAACTAAACCAACTCCGCCATGGCGATGGCGGAGTTGGTCATGGCGGCGGGATCGAGCGCCGTGCCGCAGGCTTCACCCAGAGCGAAGACCCCGTCGCGGACTCGGCCGCCCGGCGTTGCAGTCACGAAGAAGCCAGCCCGAGCGCGTGTCACTTCGGCTCCCGCTTCGATGGCCAACCCGACCGCCGGGGCAGGCGGCGCCTCGAGGAGCAAGGCATCGCAGGCGAGCTCGCGCTCCCCGTCGTCTTCGGTCGCGACGAGAACACTCTTCACGCTCGCCCGGCCCCCTGCTCGCAGCGGCAGCCCTATGACGCGCATGGCCTCCGGGTGGGCCCGTGCGAACGCGGCACTGAACGGTCCCGCGTCCCCCTCCGCGACGACCATCACGATCTTGCGCCCGGGGGCCACCCCCTGTCCGAGCAACCGGCACCCAGCGCGCGCGCTCATGATCCCCGGCAGGTCGTTGCCCTCGAACGCGAGCGCGCCGTCGTGGCATCCCGTGGCCAGTACGAGGGTGCGCGCCATCACCACCTCGAGCGGGCCATTCTCCGCGCCGCCGACGAGCACGTCGTCGCCGTAGATCCCGGCCGCCGTCGTTCGCAGACGCAGCCGGATCGTCCCCTTTGCCACTTGCTCCTCGAAGGCTGCGAGCAGGGTTCGCCATGCGGCTTCTCCCACGCGAGCCAGGACCCCCGCCGAGCCTCCCGGTGCAAGGTCGTCGTCCACGACCTCCACGTGCCGTCCACGCTTCGCGAGCTCCATCGCCGCGGTCATGCCTGCGGCGCCCGCGCCCACGACGAGGACGTCCGCGTCGCGCCGTCGGGCCGGTACCTCCGCCATCCTCGGTTCCAGGGCCGGGAGACGACCGATGCCTGCGACCTGCCGAGCCACCCCCTGGACGACGCGGCGTATCCCAGGCACGCCGGCCATCAGCTCATGGTGATTCATGCCGTCCGGGAAGAACCAGTCCGCCGCCCGCAGGAGGTCGGTGTCCCGGGACCCGACGACGTTCTGCGTCTCGATGCGAAGGCCTTCCTCGGCGGGCACCCGACAGGTCATGACGTTCGGCACGTCGTTGACCCGGGCGAGGCACCCCTCGCACGCCCCGGCCAGACACGTCGGGCCTCGCGGTCTGTGGAACTTGGGGCTGCGCGCAAGCGCCAGGCGGCCTGCGGCGACGAGGGCCGTCACGGCGGGCTCGCCGCGCTCGGCAACGACGGCCTCGTCGTCGAGCCATATCGTCACCGGGTCGCGGGGCGCTCGAGTGCGGGGCATGGACGGAGCAGAGGGCAAAGGCGCCCGGCGGCGCCCGGGGAGTGTATCGTCGGCCTTCCGTGGGCGTGCACCCGTTTCGGACCGAGCTGCGGACGGCGTTCCGGACCAAGTCGATCGACGCCATCGTCGGCGAGGCCGAGGCCCAAGGGGCGACGCTCAAGCGGGTGCTGGGGCCCGTGCAGCTCGTGGCGCTCGGGGTGGGCGCCGTCATCGGGACGGGCATCTTCGCCACCATTGGAACGGCCTCCGCCGGCGACGCGAGCCGCCCCGGCGCAGGCCCGGCGCTGACGCTCTCGTTCATCGTCACGGCCGTGGTCTGCAGCTTCACGGCGCTCTGCTACGCCGAGTTCGCCGCCATGGTGCCTGCGGCGGGCAGCGCCTACACGTACGCCTACGCGACGCTCGGCGAGCTGGCGGCGTGGGTCATCGGCTGGGACCTGCTGCTCGAGTACGCCATCGGGAACACGGCGGTCGCCATCTCATGGGCGGGATACGCCGACGCGTTCTTGCGCGGCTTCGGCGTCGAGCTGCCCCGCTGGCTGGTCACCGACTACCGAACGGCGCTCCACACGCCGGAGGTGCTCGCCCAGGCTCCTCACGTGTTCGGCGTGCCGATCGTGGTCGACCTCCTCGCGGTGGGGATCGTGGCGCTCGTGACGATCGTCCTCGTCTGGGGTGTGCGGGAGTCGGCGCGCGCCGGGACGGCGATGGTCGCGCTGAAGCTCGCCGTCCTGGCGTTCTTCGTCCTCGTGTCGTGGCGGTCGGTCAAGGCGTCGAACTGGCACCCGTTTGCGCCGAACGGGTTCGCCGGCGTCGGGGCGGGGGCCGCCGTCATCTTCTTTGCGTACATAGGCTTCGACGCCGTCTCGACGTGCGCCGAGGAGTGCAAGAACCCCGCTCGCGACGTGCCCATCGGGATCCTCGGCTCGCTCGCCGTCTGCACCGTGGTCTACGTCGGGGTGGCCGCCGTGTTCTCGGGCCTCGTGCCCTACCCGGCGCTGGTGAAGCTCGATCCCTCCCGGCGGGCCGAAGCGCTGGCGGTGGCGATGGAATATGTGGCGCTTCCGCCCTGGGCGGTCGCCGTCGTCGCCTTCGGCTCGGTCATCGCGCAGACGGCCGTCCTGCTGGTCTTTCAGCTCGGGCAGGCCCGCATCCTGATGGCGATGGCCCGCGATGGCCTTTTGCCCCCCCTCTTCGCGCGCGTCCACCCGACGTTTCGGACCCCCCACGTCTCCACCATCGTCACGGGCGTCCTCGTCGCCCTGATCAGCGCGTTCGCCAGCATCGACGAGATGGTGGACCTCACCAACATCGGGACGCTCTTCGCCTTCGTGCTGGTGTGCGTCGGCGTCGTCGTCTTGCGCTACCGCGAACCCTCGCGCAAGCGACCCTTCCGCGTGCCCTTCGGCGCCGTGCTCATCCCGTCGCTCGGGCTGGCCTCGTGCCTCCTGCTCGTCGCGTACCTGCCGCCCGCGTCGTGGCTCCGCTTCGTCGGCTGGCTCGCGGCGGGTCTAGTCGTTTACGTGACCTACGGCAGGCGGCACTCGCGCTTGCGCGCGTGACCTCACGGCCGCCGGTACACGCTCACGATCGGCACCCCGTCCTGCCGCACGATGTACGCAGGCGCGTCCGTCCCGAGCGCCACCCAGATCGTGTAATCGACCTCGTTCATGTGAAGCTCGTGCTGCACGAGCGCGATCTGAGCGTCGCCCGGGTTGCCCGACGCGCGCAGATCGCGCCGCACGCGCTTCTCTTCCTGCATTCGATTCCACGCGTCCCACGTCGTGTCGTCGAGAAAGACGCTGGCGCCGTTCGGTGCCTTGGGGTTGAGGTACTGGGCCGCCGCGTCCTGCGTCGTGTAGCCCCAGAACTGCCGGTTCAGTCCGAGGTCGGCCCCGCCCGCCGTGCCCCCGACGAGCGGCACGTACGCCGAGAGCCCGAACGGGTGCGAGTGCGCCGTCACCGCCAAGGGTGCCGCGATGACGCTCGCGACGAGCGCTGCCTGCGCGGCCTGAAGGCGTGCGCCCGCGAGGCTGGGCAACGCCGTCTGCATCGCGGCCGCTACGCGATCGAACCCGCACCCGGCGAAGAGGGCGAGGACCGGGTACGCCGGCAGCCAGTGCTTCGTCCCGCCGAAGATCGGGGTCCGCGGGAAGAAGAACAGCGTGATGGCCGCGAGCAGCGAGAGCGCGAGCAGCAAGTCGGCCTCCGCGCGGCTATCCGTCGTCGCCGCGCCCGGTACCGGGGCTGACCGCGCCCGCACCCACGCTCGCAGTCGACCCACCGCGACGGCCCCGCGAGCGTAAGCCCCGACGCCGAAGAGAAGGAGCGTGACGCTGGGCACGGTCGCCAGCACCATGACGGGCAGGTAGCTCTTCGGCGAGGGTGGACCGAAGTAGTTTTTCCCGAGAAATTCGATGTTGTAATACTCGTGGTGCATGTGGAAATCGACCCACCACTCGAGCCGCGCGATCGTGTCGTGCCAGAGATAGGGCCACACCGCGTAGAGCACGAGCGGGCCGAGGAGGGCCATCGACACGAGGTTCGCGGGCAGCGAGATGCGTCCCCTCTTGAGGGCTGCGAGGGTGGCCCGCCGGTGGACGAAGAGCGCGTGCGGGGTGAGCGCGAACGGCAGAAGCCACGCGTTGTGCTTCGTCGCCAGCGTCAGCCCGTAAACGATCCCCGCGAAAATCGCCCAGCGTAGCTTCCCGGTGTCGAGCGCGCGCCAGTTGACGTAGACGCACCAGATCCACATCGCCATGATCGGCACGTCGAAGCACGCCAGGTGCGCGTGGAAGAAGACGCGCGGCATGAGCCCCAGGAGCAGCGCCGCGACCAGCCCGGCACGCCGTCCCCAGAGGCGCGCGCCGAAGAGGTACGTCGTGAAGAGCGCGATCCCCGCCGTGCACATCGCCGGGAAGCGGAACGCCGTCGTCGCGTCGGCGAAGACATGCCATTTCTGGTGGAGGAAGTACCCCGACGCGCCGAACAGCGTCTTCATCAACACGGGGTGTTCGTGGTTGTCCGAGAAGGCGCCGTCGGCGAGGCGCAGCGCATCTCCGCCCCGCTCGATCAGCGTCCGCCACCAGTTGAAGTACGTCGCGCCCGCCCGGAAGTAGACGCCTTCGTCGCGCGGGAACCCGAGCACCCGCGCCGTGGCGACGAGCCACGCCACGTAGGCGCCCGCCAGGGTCGCGCCGATGACGTGGTCGCGCCACCCGATCCGGTCCGGGAGCGCGAAGACGCCGAGAACGCGCGAACGCCACGATGTGGCCAAGGGCTCGTTCACTGCGTGTTCGCCTCGAAGCAATAGGCCCGGCGCTGGCCGCCCGGCGAGACGATGTCGGCCACGACCTCCGCGCGCTGTCCGGCGAAGGCGCTGGTGTCGAGCTCGAAGGCGCGCCACCCGTCGCCGTCGCGATGAAAGATGGTGCCGAGGGTCGTGTCGCCGATGCGAAACGTGATCGTGACGGGCGCACCGGTCTTCATGCGCTCGGCCTCGACGTAGAGGGCGTGGTGGCCGTGCAGCGAGCTCCCGAGCACGACGTCGAGGAACCGAAGCCGCAACGTCGAGTCTCCTCCCACCCCCGGCGTGTAGATGCAGCGGTGCGGGTAGTAGTCGAGGTCTGCCACGACGCTCGTCCCGACGTTGCTGCCTCCCGGGCATACGAAGCGGTCGGGGGGCATGGCCGGCCCCGAGCCCAGGCCGCCGGCCAAGGGCGGTCCGTGGGCGAAGGTGCACTCGCTCTCGTGGCCGCCGTCGACGCGCGATACGCGCATGCGCTGGGGATCGACGTGCGACACGAGATCGTCGATGACGTGCACCGGCGAAGGGTTGGTCAAGGTCGTCACGGTCACCCCGCCGAAGCGGGCGGCGTCCTCGCGGTGCCAGCCGTCGAGGTCCGGCGCATGCGCGCCCCGGATCGACACCTCGTAGGCGCGCGCGAAGCGCGTTGTGTCTGCGCGCGCCTCCCGCTCGACCGTCGCAATCTGGGGCCCGAACTCCTGGCGGCCCACGGGGTCGGCCCATCGGGGCGCGAAGGCGACGAGGTCCTCGGGGGCCGCGTGCGTCGCCACGAACTCGCGCGCGGCCTTCCAGTCGGCGTCCGGGGCGACCGAGTGCGTCTGCACGACGTGCGCTCCGAGCTCCAGCAACCCGGCGGCGGGGATGGCCGCGAACGCGTACCTTTGCCACGCCTTTGCGGCCGCGCGTTTCTGCTCGTCGCCGCTCACGGCGGGGCGCAGCTTACACGCCGTCTTGGCCCTCGTCACGGGCATGGCTTCGTGTAAGTTCGGGGCCGTGCAGCCCCCCGGCCGGAGCTCGCTCGCGGTGCAGCCGAGCACCATCTTTTACGCCCTCGTCGCCCTCGTCGCGACGGCGCCGGCGTGGATCGTCGAGCACCCGCCGCTCCAGGATCTCCCGTTCCACGTCGCGACGCTGCGCCTCATCCACGACCACGGCAACCCTGCGTACGGCTTCGCCGACGTCTACCGCCTGAACCTCTTCGGGACCGAGTACCTCCTCTATTACGTCATCGGCGACGTGCTCGCGTTCTTCGTCGGGGTCAAGGCGGCCAACGTCCTTCTCATGTGCGCGTACCTCGGGGGTACGCCCCTCGCGCTTCGTGACCTGCTCCGCGCCCTCGACCTCGACGAGCGCCTCTGCCTCTTCGCGGTGCCCCTGGCCGTGAACGTGATGTTTTGCTTCGGCCTCCTGCCGTTCGTCTTTGGCTTCCCGCTGATGTTCCTGTCGCTCGCGGCCGCAGCGCGGCACTTCCGGAGGCCGACCAGGTCCCGAGGCATCGCCCTCGCCGTGCTCGCGATTGTCACCTTCTATACGCACATCCTTCCGTTCGCCCTCCTCGGCCTCGGGTGCATCGCCATGTTCCCCTGGCGAGACCCCGGCAAGTGGGTGCGTGCCGGGGCGCCACTCGCGGTCAGCCTGCTGCTCGTGGCGTGGTGGGTGCTCGGCTCCAAGGCGGGCGGCGGCGCGATGGCGGGCCTGAAGAACCAGCATCCCTTCGCGCCCATGGACTCCGCGATCGAGCAGGTCCCCCGCTGGTCGACGAACTTCTTGCGCGACCACAGCGACCAGTTCTGGATCGTCGTCCTCGCGCTCGTGGCCATGGCCTCGCAGGGGCTCTCGGCGGGCGACCGCGACCGCGGCTCGCCGATGGCTCGCGGGTGGTTCGTCCTCCCCGTGGCGTGCGTCGTGGCCTACCTGTCGCTGGGCGACATGCTCGGCGACGTGTGGATGTTCGGCCAGCGCTTCGCCGTCCCGGCGCTCCTCACGTCGATCCCGCTGCTGCGGATCCCGCGCGGCGGTCGGGGGATCGCGGTCACGTTGGTGGCCTTGGGTGTCTCGGTCGCTTCCACCGTCAACACGTGCAAGCACTTCATCGATTTCGAACGCAACGAGGTCGGAGACCTCGACGGGGCGATCGAGTCGATGCAGCCGCGCAAGCACGTCGCGGGTCTGATCTACGACCGCCGGTCGAACGTGATGTCCGACCTCTACGCGCCGTTCCTGCACTTCGCCTCGTACTATCAGGTCGAAAAAGGCGGGGTCGTGCAGTTCGCGTACACGGGCTTTCCGCACTGGCCCGTGCAGTATCAACCCGGCAAGTTCCCGCCGAGCACGCCCCTTCGCCTCCGCTGGGAGTGGACGCCGGAGCAGGTGCCGATGGGGGAGCTCTATCCCTATTACGACTACGTCCTGACGCGGGGCGAAGGCTTTCGCCCGCCTGCCAATGCCTTCCGTCCGTCTTTTCACAGCGGCAAGTGGACTGTCTGGGAGCGCGTCGGCTCATGATGTCGCCGTACACGCCGCAGCCCTTCGACGCCTTCATGGCGGCCGAGACGTCCGTCGGCGTGATGCTGGGGGCGTTCGTTTCGACCCTCCCGGTGCCGATGGTCACGGCGGGGCTCTTCGTGGCCGGCGTCGCGCTGGCCGTCGTGGCGCCGCAATTGGGCGAGTTCTGGTCGGGGCTGGGGTTTCTGACGGCGCTGCACACCACCGATGTCCTCGACGTCGCGGCCGCGCTGGTCGCGCTCGGCGCGCTGGTCACCCGGCGCACCTCGGTGGCGCTGGCTTCGCTGGCCACCCAGGGCCTGCTCTGGAAGCTCACCAACTTCATCAAGGACTGCGACAACGAGCTGGCCGCGGCGCACCTCGCCGCCTTCGGCCTGCTCTTCGGCCTCTGCGCCTACGCCTCGCCCGCCGTGCCGGAGGCCCCGCGCGACCTGCCCGCGGAGACGGATCCACGCGAGGAGGAGCGGGACGACGCCGTCGCGTTCCTCGTCGCCACGGCGCTCGCCGTCGTCGTCTGCCGGTTCGTGGAGCACGCGCAGACCGACTCCGCCGACGAATGGGGCTACACGTTCCAGGCCGCGCTGTTCGCCAAGCTCCACGCCTATGGCGCCGTACCTCCATGCGGGGAAACCTTCCTGCACTACTGGGTGTTCGACTACATGGGCCGGCGGTTCGCGCAGTACACGCCCGGCTGGCCGGGCTTCATGACCCCGTTCATGCTGGCCCGCGTCCCGTGGCTGGCCGGGCCGGTCTCGCTCGGGCTGCTGGCTGCCGCGGTCTCGCGCCTCGGACGTCGGGCCACGGCGGCGTCGTCCACCGAGACATCCACCTCATCGCCCGCGCGTGTGCGCAGGGGCGGTCGCCTCGCCGTGCTGATGCTCCTGCTCAGCTCCACGATGCTCATCAACGGCGCATCGCGCTTCCCGCACGTCTTCGTCGCGGCCCTGTATGCCTGGGCGGTCGAGGCCCTGCTCACGCTCGGCGGGCACTCGGGCAAGGCGCTGCCGCTTCGCATCCAGATGCGATGGGCGCTGGTGCTCGGAGCCGCGACCTCCCTCCTGCTCGCCACACGCCCCGGAGACGGCGGCACGCTCGGCGTCGGGTTGTTCCTCTACTTCGTTTACGCGGTCTCGCGGCGCCGGTTGCGGTGGGCGCCCATCCTCGGCGCGGCGGCGCTTTTCGCGGTGATCGCCGGGGTGGCGCTGGTCATCCTGCGGCTGCAGCTCGGCGCATGGTTCAAGACGGGTTACTCCATCGCCGGCGACCTCCGCGCCAACATCGGCAAGGTCTCGTGGAGCATGCCCAAGCCCAACGAGTTCAAGTGGGGCGTCCCACTGGGGACGGGAGCCTATTGCTGGTTCCCGCTCTCGCCCGGTCTGGGGCTCGCGGGGCTCATCACGCTGAAGGGCCCTGCTCGCGCGATGAACTTCATGTTCTTCTTCAGCTTCCTGCCCCTGCTCGCCCTCTACACGGCGGCCGAGCAGGGGCGGGGCTGGGACTTCGGCTACGGCCCTCGCTACGAGCTGCCCCTCGCGCTGCCGATGGCGATCGGCGCGGGGGTCGCACTCACCCACATCTTCGAGTTCGCGAAGCGGTGGGCGCAAGAGCCTTGGGGGCAAGGCCGAGAGGCGCAAGCGCAAGGAGGAGACGTCATCCGCGCGGGCGCGTTTGCCCTCGCGGTCGCGGCGGTCGTGGTGGGGGTCGTCCGGCTCGCGCCGCTCACGTACGTGCCGGTGGGCGTGGACGTGCGCGCCCACAACCGGCTGAAGGACGCGCTCGCGAAGAACCCCATCCACCACGCGATCGTCTTCGGCGGCCCCGCCATGTCCAATACGGATCCGCGCGACCTGCCGGAGAACCTCCCCTTGGATCTCTATCCCGACGAAGATGTCCTCATCGGCACCGAGCCGACGCCGGCCGAGTGCATCCGGCAGCACTTCCCCGACCGCAAGCTCTATACGGCCAGTGCCGGGGAGCCGGTCAAGATCTTCCCGCTGCTGCGATAGGTCCCCGCTTAGTTCACCTCGGCCTCGGCGATCCCTCCGCCCGCGCCATAGTGGCTCGTGATCACAAGTCGGATGCGATCGCCACGGAGGTTCGGGACGTCGAAGACGAGCCATCCGGCCGGGGACTCCGCCGGAAACTCCTTCGTCTCCGTCGCGAGCCGCGTGGTCCCCGCGTAAAGCTCCATCCGCACGCCACGCGCCGCGCGGCTGTCGCCGTTCAGGACGCGCACCCGGTGCACGCGCCGCGAACGAAATCGGAGCTCGAGCCACTGGTCGTCCCCGCCGTTGGGCTCCCAGGCCGTCGCGGGGTCTCCATCCACGGCCCGGTCTGCTGTGAACTGGTCGCTCCGGTTGCTCGACGAGCCCGCCGAGACGCCGTAGAGCACGGCGCGCAGCATGGCCACCGCAACGAAGGGGGACAGGAGCACGAGCGCCGCGAAGCCCCATCTCTGCCGACGCAAGCGCAGCAGCCCCCGTCGGTCGAGGAGCGCCTCGTGCAGGGTGCGCTCGAGGCCGAGCTCCAAAGCGACCAGCTCCTGAGCGGCCGCCGCGTGATCGGGGGTGACCTGGTCCTCGAGCGGCGGCGCCGGCTCGAGGCGCATGGCGCGCCGCTCGCCCTCCTGCAAGAGGCGCGCGGCGCGCCGCCCGGCAGATTCCTGCGAGGCCCCCTGGACCGCCAGCCCCCATGTCGCGTCGCCGCCCGCGAGCACGGCCGCCGCCCCTTTCAGACAACCCAAGCTCTCGAGGACGAGTCGGATGCCATCGGACTTTGACCCGCGCGCGAGCAGGAGCTCCGCGGACTCGCGCAGCTGCACCGACCGCCGCACGGCGTCGCGAGCAGCGGCCCAGCTTGCGTCCTGCGAAGCCGTCCGGGCGAGCTGTCCCTGCATCGCGAGGTAATCCCGAACCCTACGGACCGCTTCCCGCCACGAGAAGAGCTTGGACGTCATGTCTGTCGGGACAGCTTCTCGACGAGCCATAGACGGGCGAGGTCCAGGATGCTCCGCTCGTCGATCTGCACCGTCGTACCGTCGTTCTCCACGCGGATGACCGTCGTACCGTCGTGCGACGTTCGCACCGCCCCGGGACCCGAGAGCCGCACGCGAAGGAGGGGGGAGCGATACTGGCTGAGGCCGACCTCGCAGTTGCCGCCGTGCACCGTGAACGAGACGCGATTGCACTGCAAGGGCGCCTGCGCCGCGCTCGCGTCGCTTCCAAGCATCAGGCGCTTCGAGGACGAGGAGATCGTACAAGCGCCCTCGGTCTGCAGGAACGGCGTACGCGGAAGCGGGGAGAGCCCGGTAGGCAGGAAGAGGTCCCAGGTCTCCCATTGCGCGAGCCCGTGACCCGTGGAGTCGTCCGGGTCGGCGAAAGCCCTATCGAGGGTGCTGCGCTCGACGCGCCCCGCCAGTCGCCCGGAGTCGTGCGTGCTGCCCCAGATCGATCTTTGCGTGTCGATGGCTAGGTGGACCTGGCCGGCCGTCGCCACGAAGAGGGTGGCCCATGCGATCGCGCGGACGCAAGGCGCAAAGCTGCGAACGGCCCGCTCCGTGCCCACCGCGAGGGCGAGGCACGTGATGGGGACGATGAAGACCAGGAGCCTCGACGGGAGCTGGATCTTCGACGCACCGGGCACCAGATCGAACACGAACGCCATCGGGTGGGGTTGCAGCACGAAGAAGACGATCGCCAGGACGACCAACGTTCGCAGCGGGCCGAAGACGACCCTTCGCGCCGCGGCGCTGATCGCGAGGACGGTCGCGAGGGCGAGCAGCATCCATCGACCGACTTCGGCGGACATGGCTCCCTCGAGGTTTGCGCGCCAAAACGAGAAGCTCGGGTCCAGCAGGCACGACGACCACGATCGGTACGCCTCGTCGTCCCAGCGCATCTTGAAGGTCGCGATCGGCGTGAACGCGACGGCGTACTGCAGCGCGGCCACGTACGGCCCGATCGCGCACGTCATCAGCGCCGCGAACGTCGCTCCCCGCGCCACGGCTTGGCGCACGCGCCCCCCGCCGAACCGGCGCAGCGCGATGAGATCGCCGAGGCACAGGACCATCGCGACGAGGATGAAGTAGTAGAACGTCATCATGTGCGCGAAGAACAGCAGCACCGACGCCGCGGCGAGGCGCCACGGCCCCCGAGCGTCGGAGAAGAGCAGCAGGGCGTACCGGATGCACCACGGCACCAGCATGAAGGCCGTGAACTCGGCGATCGCCCCGCGCACGAACCAGTCGACGACGGTGTAGTTCGCCGACATGAGGAGCACCCCTGCGATCCAGGCGATCGCTGGACGGGCGCCGAGCATCCTGCACAGGCGCCTGAGGCCCGCCGCGCCGACGACGAGAAGCAGGGGTACGCTGATCTTCAGCGCGAGCACGGGGCCCGTCACGATCGCCAGCGCGCCGAAGATCTGCGGATGCAACCTGTGATACGCGATGGGGGCGGGCGACCCGTGGCCGTTCGAGGCGAACGGGGTCCACGTGGGAAACCAATCGCCGGCGAGATAAGCGCGCCGGTACCACTCCAGCCAGACCACGCCGAGCCCGTCGTGCGTGAGCGGTATCCCCCTCACCACGAAGAGGCTCCAGGTGAGAACGAGCGCGCACGGGACGTACGCGAGCTCCGACAACACCTCGCCTCGGGATTCGAGCCAACCGGTGACCGAGAGTCGCGGCCCCACGCTCCTACCCCGGCGTCCCTGCGAAGGTGACCTCGAGGAGTCCGCGCGCGACGTGGCGCGCCGACCACCCTGGCCTGCGCGGCGGTTGCACGTTGAGAAAGAAGACGCGGCGGCTACGGCCCGCGTCCTCGATTAGCAGAACGTAATCTTCGGGGAACTCGTGCCGGCCGATGCCGTACGGATACGACTCGTAGACGGTGAGATCCGACCGATCGCGCTCGACGCGAGCGACGTACTCGAAGGCGTAGTGCTCCGGCCAGTCCGCGAACACCATCGACCCCGGTGCGACGAAATCGAGCGCTTGTGCGGCGTCGTCGTGGATGGCGCGGTCATCGTGCTCGTCGGGGCGGGGCCCCAGCTTCGACTCGACAGCGCTGCGGACGAACGAGGATTCGATGTGCCGGAACGAGTCCTCGCACTCCCCGCGCGACCACTCGTTTGCCCCGTAGAGCAGCACGCACGCGCCTGCGAGGGCCACCGCCGCGGCGGTGCCGTCAGCGTCTCCGAGCCCGCGGGGTTGCAAGACGCGCGCGGAGAAGAGACGAAGCAACGCTCCGAGGGCCACCGCCACGTAGAGGGCGAGGATGAAGCTCGGGACGAGGAGGTAGAAGTTGCTCTTGTGCAGCTGGTTGTACGTGGCGACGAGAACCACGTGCGTGGCCAGGGTGATCGTGAGCATCACGTTCACGCGCCACCCGCGCCACCACTGCACCACCCAACCCGCCAGGGCTGCGAGGGCCCCGACCGGGAAGACTTCGGCGACGACGCGGTAGGGCAACGACTCGAGCTGATCGTGGACCGTCTTCGCCGTCGAGCCGAAGAGCTCGAATCGGAACTGGCGGCACGTGATCTCGTACCACCACGCGTACGAGAACGAGTCGCCGCCCGGCGGGATCTGGAAGAACTTGGGCGCCGCCAGGATGCCGGCCCAGTGGTCGAAGGGGACGTGCCGGCGCCAGAGCAGGTAAAAGAGCAGCCCGTTGCAGAAGGCGACCGCGGCGAGGGATGCGCCGCCGACGCCGGCGAGGAGGCGAATCGTGTCCCGGATGGGACGGCGCGCCCACACGCCGACGACGACCAACACGACGGCGCCCGGTAGGAGCGCCACCGTCATCACGTGGTTGCCCATCGATGCGCCGAGCACGATCGCAGCCGCATAGAGCCGGCGGTCGTCGCGCGTCTGATCCCACACCACGAGCTCGTGCAGGACGATCGCGGAGAGCAGCACGTGGAGCGAGTACATCCCCGCAATGATCGAGACGCTCCAGAACGTGTAGGAGTACGCGAAGAGCCCCGTGGCCGCGGCGGCAGCGACCCAGCGCGCGGGGCCTCGATCGGCGACGAGGCGCCCGGCCAGACGGTAGAGGACGAAGAGCGCACCGCCGGAGCTCAGCGCCGAGACCATCGTCACGCGCTGCGCGACGTTGCCGCCGATGTGAAAGATCAGCAGGAAGCGGACGAGCCAGATGTAGAGCGGGTAGCTGGTGCCGTGGGGCAGTCCTCCGGCCCAGCCGATGACCTGGAGCTCCGCAGGATCATCCCGCGTCACGGTGGGGGCGATCGACCTAGCGTATGCGGCGACCCCGGCCAGGGCGATCGCCGCCCCTGCCACGCACGGCGCCCAGCGCGCCACGGGCCGGCCCTTCGAAGCGGCGAGTTCGGACACGGCGGCGCATGCTAGCCGATCGCCGGCCATCCCTGTCGACGGCGGGCGCTGGCCCGAGCGCGGAGGTCGCGGAGGCTAGACTACTTCTTGGCGGGGGGCGCGGCGGGGGCCGGGGCCACGGGAGCGGGGGGCGCAGCGGCGGGCGGCTTGGCCTTCGCCGGCGGCGGGCCTTCAGAAGCCCACGACAGCTCCATCGACTTGCCCGCGACCGGCGCCACGTCCACCGGCGTCAAGACGATCTTGCCTGTCTGGTCCGAGTGAAAGTGCGCGGCGATGGCGACGTATGTATCGGCGTGCTTGAGCACGACGACGGCCGCCTCGAGGATCGGTCCCCAGTTGGCGTCCTTGTGACTCCGGATGACCTCGCAGGCCGCGGCCGTCGTCGGGATGTCGGCCCCCAGCTCGCCGCGGAGCGGCGCAGGGAGCGACAGCAGCTCTTCGCCGCTCAGGTAGGGAGCCTGGCACGGGCCCGTCGACAGGTGGTTGATGAAGTCGCCCAGCAGCGTGGCCACCGCCGGTTCGGCCGTCGCGAGGTTCGGCGTCGGGCTTGCGTCGACCGTCTTGCCATCGCGGGCGGCAACCGTGGAGAAGCGCACGCGCCCGTCGGCGAGCACGATGAGCTTCGCCTGCACCTCGGCGCGAACACCGGGCGGGGGCGTTACTGCGCCTACGTCGATCAGCGTCGCGACGAGATCGCCCTTGCCGTCCGGCAGGAGCTTGTTGAACGCCTTCTTGAACCCCTCGGTTGGGGCGGCCACGCGGTTGGCCCACGCCGCGGGGATGGCGGTTTCGTCGGTGGCGAGCACATTGGACAGCGCCTTGGCGACGTCGCCCGCAAACGAGACGGCGGTCGCCTCGTCGGCGGCCATCGGGTTGGGGGGCGGCGGGGGCGGCGCCGGAGGAGGCGGCGCCGCCGAGGCCACCGGTGGCGGCGGCGGTGGTGCCGGCGGCGCCGAAGCAACTGGCGGCGGTGCCGGGGCCGGCGTAACGGGACAGGGTTCACTGGCCCCGCAACCGACGCCTCCCAAACCTCCGATAACGGCAATGCAAGCAGCGAACGACGCAGTCAGTCTCATGGCAACCTCGCTCCGGAGCTCTTGTTTTGCAGCAGGCACTCGAACCACAACGTCGGCTCACCCTGCTCGTCCGGGATATATCCCAAGATCGAGCGCCGTAGGGCCACCAGACACTCGCCCATCTCGAGCGCGAGCGCAATCGAGTCCGTCATGGAATCGGACGCCGCTTCAGTGCGCTCTGCTTGAGTGCGCTCTGGTGGAGACTGGCCTTGGGATTCGGCCGGGCGTGTCGTTGACGGTGAGCCCCCGTCTGGTGAGCTCCCCCGCAGGGCGACGCGCGCTGGGCCCTCCGACAGGTTGCAGCAGATGATGGCGTCGTCATCGCCCCCGCCGGCCTTGCCCTCGCCATGCCCCGGAGCGCCAAACGGGCGGACGATCTCGGCGGAGACCTCGGCGGGGGCCACGATGCAGGCCCGAGCCCGCATCGCCATCCTCGCGAGCGGCAGGCCGAGGAACTCGAGGTAACCGGCGAACCGCTCGATGAATCGATGGGTCTCCGGGTCGGCGCCTGCGCGAAGGAGCAGGCCGGGATCGAGCGACCGCGCTTCGTCACGCATGCCGTCCGGGAGGCGGAAAAAGGTCGAAGCCGTCTCGTTCATCGAGGGCCGCGGGCTCTTCGCCGCCAGGGCTTCGAGGTCCGCCAGGCGGGCTCCACAGGAGACGGAGGCACGGGCCTGCCCCGGCGCCTCGCCCGCCGTCTCGAGCCGCCACATGCGCGCGCACGCCGACCAGTACCGCAGGTCGCGCGCCAGCGGCGCCGGGACCATGGACGGACTCACGACGCGTGCACCCGGACGCGCGGACGCCCGGCGCCCGCGAGCTCCTCGGCGACGACGTCTAGAACGACCTTGCGTGTGAGCTGGCAGAACATCGTCTCGGTCGACGCGAAGGAGCCGTTCTCCGAGTATTTGTTCACGGGCGCACCGCCGCCGCAGTACTGGAAGTACTCGCACGCGGCCTCGCAGGCGCGGATCCCCGCCGTGATCTCGCCCTCCAGGCGCTGGAACTTGGCCGACTCGGCGGCTTCGCGGATCGGCGTATCTTGCACGCTTCCGATGACGAACGTGTCCTCGCCCCACGAGAGGCCCAAGAGCTCCGGCGAGAACGTGGTGTAGCGCCCGCCGCAGTCCACCGTCACGATCCGCCACGGGGCGTTCTGTTGATCGCTCGCCGGGCCGCTCGGCTCGCCCGAGAAGCGAACCGCCGCCATGGCCGAGTTGAACTCGCGCACGCCGAGCTTGAACCCGTCTTGTTGCACGCGCTGGAAGAGCCGCGTCATGAAGCGCCGGTACCGAGGCTTCATCGTGAGGCCCTGCAGGCTCGACCTGTGGTGGGTGCCCTCGATCTCCTCGACGTTGAGGCCGAGCAGGTGGATCGGCAGCGGGGCGAAGAAGTCGTAGAACTCGTCGGGGTAGTCGAGCGTTGCTTCGGTGACGACCGCGATGGCGTGGAACGCGATGCCCCGCTCGACGAGGAGGCGAATGCCCGCGAGCGTGCGCTCGTGCGTGCCCTTACCGGAGCGGGTGCGGCGATGGGCGTCGTGGAGGAACGCCGGCCCGTCGACGCTGACGCCGATCCGGATCGATTTGCGCTCGAACAGATCGCACCATTCGCTCGAGATGAGCATCGCGTTCGTCTGCACGTGGTGCGTCACCTCCGTGCTCGAGGGAATCGCGCCGTTGACGGCGTCGACGAGCGCCTCGAACGCCGGGAGGCCCATCGTGAGCGGCTCACCCGCGTGCCAGACGATCGACACCCGCGGCCCGACGAGGCCCGCCTCGACGACGCGCTCTGCCGCCGCACGCGCGACGTCTGGGTGCATCTTCGTCGTCGACGCCCTGTCGGGCAGGTAGCAGTAATCGCAGTCGATGTTGCAGAACGGCGTCGGCTGGAGAATCAGGAGCTCGATCTGGGTCCCGGGGGGAATCATCGCGGGACGAGCTGCGTCACCGGCCGCAGACAATCAGGCTGCACGCCAGCTAAAAGTTGTGCCACTGATTGAAATTGTGCCAGTTCGGCCAGTTGTTCCAGTTGCGCCAGGGATTGAAGTTGCCGAAGTAGTTTCCCCAGCGAACGCCGGTCTTGTCGTTGTCGGCGTCCTCGCGGGCGCCGTCGGGCGCGGGCGCGATACGGCGAAGCGAATCGTTCGCCTCCCGCAGGCGTTCGGCGAGCGGGGCTGCCGGCGCATTGGAAGGCTCGGGCCGCGCTTCGGCGGTCAACGTGAAGCAAACACCGACGGCCACGGCGGCCGCCCCGAGAAGGTCACGGAGGCGGTTTGCACGCGAAACGGGGGGCGTACTCATTGTTGGGCGTATCTGAAGCTTAGCTCGTCGCGTTGTCAAGAAGGCCCAGGCGGCCAGAACGAGCATTTACGGCGTCGCTCATTCCCGCCTCTTGTCGCGTTCGCTGCGTTCGCACGCGCTCCACCCTTACAGGTTGCTGTTCAGCGGGTCGTACTTGTTGCCGCCGGATGTGAAGACGTTGGACGCCTTGGACGAATGTGCCGGGCGGTACGCGCTGGCGGCGGAGTGGCGAGCTTTGGCCTTGTCGTCGCGGGCCTTGTCGGCATCGAGCAGCTTTTGCTTGGTCGTCTGGTTGAAGCGGTCCGTGAACTGCGGGTTCAGGGGCGAGGCCTCGGCGGGGGCGGCCGATTGGCCGGCGACCGCGACCGGCGGGGCGACGGGCACCCATGCGGGGGACGGCGGAGGTAGGGGCGCGGCGGCGTAGGATTGCGGTACGGCCATGGCCGCCGCTGCGGCCACCGTGGCGATGTCATCGCCGCTGGAGCGAGGGTGCGTGGACACGAAGCCGGCGATCCCGGCCGCCGCAGCGAGGGCGACGATCGCGACGGCCCAGCCCTTTCGCGATTTGCGCTGGAAGGGTACGTCCGCAAGATCGTCGTTCCCGAGGTCGAACGACATCGGTCGCAAGCTGTTCGCCACCGGCTGCACCCGTGCGTACGTCACGGGCGGCGGCGTCGTCGACACCGCCGCGGGTGCGACCGACGCCACCGGCGCATAGGAGTACGGAGCGACCGCTGGCGCCGCTACGACCGTGGGCGGTGGCGGGGCTTGGACGGCGGGTACGGCCGGTTCGTCTTCGAGGCCGAGCAGCTGCGAGAGGCTCGTCCATGCCGTCGGTTCGCTCGACTCCGCCGGCATGACCATCGTGCGACCGTCGATGCGCCCGCCCTGGAACGCCCCATCGAGCTGGTCGAGGGTCACGCGATGAACGTCGCCGTTGGGCAGCTTCACGTACCAAAGATCGAGAGACTCGCTCATCGACGGGGCCTCCGTTTTCGAGGATGAGTCGAGATGATGACAACCCCCGCACGCTCTCGCACGCGAAGAACGCACAAAATCCGGGGTAAAACAGTGTCAGCCGATCCATTCAGTGACGGCGGAGCAACCTCGGGTCTCGAGGGGTCGAAGAGAACGCCGTGGGTAGAAATTCTGGTGCTGCATTGCGCCATTTGGCTGCCTTCGCGGGGGTCGTGGGGTGCGCGGGTTGCACCGGCGCGGCGCCGTCCGCCCTCGGCGCCGACGACTCTCGCTCGG
>Ga0302325_10003897_pt1 | contig 34792 bp, 29 predicted proteins | sample Palsa_T0_2_FD_201948 | JGI IMG/M metagenome (GOLD analysis project Ga0302325, IMG submission 201948) | Peat permafrost microbial communities from Stordalen Mire near Abisko, Sweden - Palsa_T0_2 | ecosystem: Environmental > Terrestrial > Soil > Palsa > Peat permafrost | place: Sweden: Abisko...
TCATATTTTCAATCGCAATGTCGCGCGCAAGCGGGTCGATTGGCTCTCCTGCCCGGTGGTCTGGTTGGAAGATGCCGACCAGGTGCTTGCTTCCGATGCAGACGTAATCGTTGAGCTTGTTGGAGGGCTGGACCCTGCGGGGAGATGGGTTCGGAGTGCGCTGGAGGCGGGCAAGTCGGTCGTTACCGCAAACAAGAAATTGATTGCCGCGCACGGGGTTGAGCTTGAAGAATTGGCCACAAGCCGAGGCGGGCAATTGCTGTACGGTGCGGCGGTGGCGGGAGGAATTCCAGTCATTCCCGGCCTTCGGCAGGGGCTGGCGGGCGACAAATGCAATCGTATCGAAGGGATTCTGAACGGTACCTGCAATTTCATCCTGAGCAAGATGGAAGCGGGCGCGGAGTTCGCCGACGCCCTCGCAGAGGCGCAGTGGCTGGGGTTTGCAGAGGCCGACTCGACTGAGGATGTGGCTGGCTACGACGCCCGCGCCAAACTGGCGATTCTCTCGCGGATCGCACTGGGTGCTGAGATTGCGCCGGAGCTGGTGCCGGCCGGTTCGATTGCTCCCATTGGGGCGATCGATTTTGCTTATGCGCATGAGCTGAAATGTACGATTCGACAAATCTCGCGGGCGCAGCTTTCGCCAGAGACATCTAGCGTCGGCGTGACTCAGGTGCAGGCAACGGTGGGGCCGATGTTGGTGCCCGAGGCTTCGCCGTTTGCCTGGTCCCGAGGAACAGAGAATATGGTCATCGTGACCGGAAAGTATGGCGGAGATACCGTCTTTTCAGGCCACGGTGCGGGGGGCCATCCGACGGCGGTTGCGGTTGTTTCTGACTTAATGGCAATCGCACATGGATCGCGGTCGGTCGCGATTATCAGCCAAAAGGCCACCGTCACTGGCGATCTCCTGCTGCGGCACTACATTCGCTTCATTGTGAAAGACCGCCCTGGCATTGTGGCGGAGATTGCCGGCGGCCTCGCGCGGCAAGGGATTAACATCGGGGCGCTCTTGCAACGTCCGGGCTATCCGGAGGACCGCCTTCCATTTGTGGTGACCGTCGAACCTTGTTCGACTTCCGCCCTGAAGCGCGCACTTGATGAGATCGGCAAACTCGATTGCCTGGTCGAGAGACCCCTGGAACTACAAATACTCGAGCCGGAAAACGGCGCCGGTTGAGTTTCAGATGATGGAGCCGTGGATCGAAGCGCCCGATATGGGATCATTGTTTTGCCGGCCCGGTTGACTCCCGCACGATCAGTTGCGGCTTTAACACTATCTCAGGCGCAAATTCCTGCGCTGGATTGGCAATGCGCTCCAGCAGTATTTGCGCACCCCGGCGTCCCATCTCTTCGAGGGGTTGGCGGACGGTAGTGATACTGGGTGTGTGGTACGACGCGCCGAGTATGTCATCGAAGCCGATAACCGAGATGTCTTCCGGGACGGACAGACCGGCGTCGCGAACGGCACGGATAGCGCCAATGGCCGCGATGTCGTTAAAGCAGAAAATGGCTGTGACGTCTCTGGTGCGCTCCAGCAACTCCTTGACCGGTACATAGCCCAACTCAGGAGAGCCGCTATTGGCCTGCAGTCTCATTCTCAGGTCAGGTCGAGTCTTGATGCCGTATTTAGGGGCAGCCTCTAGAATGGCGGCCCAGCGAAAGTCGGAGTCGGGAATGATCGCAGGACCCTGCATGATGGCCACATGGGTGTGTCCTAGATCGTGCAGATGGGCGAGGGCGAGGTCGGCGGCGAGGGCGTGGTCGAGAATGAGGTTGCTGACTCCGGGCGCAGGCGTATGGGCCGAGATGGCGACCACTGGCAGCGGACTCTGAAAGTCGGCTGGAGTATTGAGCAAGAGGAAGCCGTCTACAGCGCGCTCAATCATAAGCCGAGGATATTGTTCGATGAGCGCCGGGTTCCAGTAGTGACTTGCGGTGAAGTAGAAATAATCGGCTTCGAGCAGGGCTGCCTGTACCCCGTTCATGACCAGCGTGAAGTAGCCTTCGCTCAAGTCCGGGGCCAAAACGGCGATAGACATGCTGCGGCTCTGACGCAGTGAGCGGGCGAAATAGTTTGGCCGGTAATTGAATTTTCGCGCGGCAGCGAACACCCGTTCCCGGGTTTTCAGCGGTATCGAGCTGGCGGCGGGCGAATCGTTGAGGACCAGAGAGATGGTAGTCTGAGAAAGTTGAAGCAACGACGCCAAGGTCTTTAGATTGACCCGCTCATGTCTGGGCGCGGATCCTTTTTCTTTTTTCCCCATAGCCGAGTTGTAACACGTTATGAATCGCTTTACCTTCATTTTTGCGCTGGCTGGATTCTGTCGCCAAGAATGAATTTCTGTGGAAACGAGGTATTGAAACTAGCATGCGTTGTGCAGTTACTGGAGCAGCGGGATTTCTAGGGTCGCACCTGAGCGAGGCGTTGCTGGGCGACGGTCATGCCGTCATCGGGATCGACAACTTTTCGACCGGAAGGCAGGAGAATCTTCACGATTTCCGCCATGACAGGCACTTTGACTTTCTGGAGCAGGACATTTCGCAGCCATTCGATGTGGGCAAAGTGGATTACGTGTTCAACTTTGCATCCCCAGCCAGCCCGGGCGAATATATGCGGCTCGGCGTCGAGACACTCCTGGCCGGCTCGCAGGGTACGCTGCATGCTCTGGAGCTTGCGAGAAGGTATGGCGCACGGTTCTTGCAGGCGTCGACCTCCGAGTGTTACGGAGATCCTTTGGTGCACCCTCAAACCGAGGATTACTGGGGCAATGTCAACCCGATCGGACTTCGCTCAGTCTACGACGAATCGAAGCGCTATGCAGAGGCGTTGACGATGGCGTATCACCGCTACTACGGGGTGGATACGCGTCTAGTACGCATTTTTAATACTTATGGGCCAAGGTTGAGCGTAGGCGACGGACGAGTGATTTCGAATTTCCTGAGCCAGGCGTTGCGCGGGGATGACATCACTATTTATGGGGATGGCCTGCAGACTCGAAGCTTTTGCTATGTTTCGGACCTCATCGAGGGCATCCTTCGGCTTTCGCGAAGCGCCGAGCACTATCCGGTCAACATCGGCAACCCGCATGAGATGACCGTACTTGAGGCCGCGAGCGAAGTATTGGCCGTGACCAAATCACTCAGCAAGATTCGCCATGAAGCGCTGCCGCAGGATGATCCGACGCGACGACGCCCCGACATCTCGAAGGCAATAGCCTTGCTGGGGTGGGAACCAAGGATTGGCCTCCGAGCGGGCGTGGAGTTGTCGCTCGGATATTTTCGCCGCATGATCGAGGAAGAAAGCAGCGCCGTCGGGGGAAGGCCGAACTAAGGCTCACTACGATCCAGGGCTCACTACTTGTCCGCGGCGAATCACCTCTCGCAAACACCGGCCGCCAGGTTATCCAGCAGGCGCCATCTTGACGGAAAGAGATCCGGGTAGAAGCTTTCAGTATTGTTCCACCAGTATTTTGGAGCGATGACGACTTTTTCGGGGTTAGGATTCATCCACGCGCCCCACCACGAAAAACTGCTGTTGGCGATAATGTGATGCCTGCAGGCGGCCATGAGGCGCAAGTCCTGATACGCGGTCGAGGCCTTGTTGTGGGCGACGAAGTGACGCTTTCCTTCTCCCGGCAAGTGTTCGCGGGCAAAGACGATGTCGTCGGAGAAAACAAAGAATTCGGCGCCCTCAAGCTCCGCGAGCATTTTCCTCCACGCCATCCGGTAATAGCTGAGCGGCAGGGCCATGGTTTGCTTACCCACCAGATAATCGCCGCGCCTCACGTGAACAGATACAGGGCAGGGGCTGCTTGCGATGAGGCTGAGCACTTCGGCGTCTTTACCTCGCGGGTCTTGCCGCAATGCTAGTTGCGGACGAAGTTCGGTTGCCACAGCTTCCGCATAGCCGGCCGCCTGCCAGTAGGCGCGGAGGTACACGGTGGCCGGGAAGCGGAGGTAGGGTAGTTCGGGATAAAAGCGGTACTGCTCCGGCTCGACGAAGAGCTGGGAATTCAAAAAGCCGCGCACCATTGAGGAGGCTGTCTCAGCCCTCGGATTCAGGGTGCATTGCAACTCGTCGAGGAGCGTGGATTTGTTCATCGGGGCGGGAATCCGGAACTGGTTGAGCTGGAAGGGCCGCGGGTATCCATGGGAAGGCCGGTCGGCGACGGGGTCCGATGCGACTCGCAACGCCGCCTGGTATTTTCGGGCGTAGTAGAGGCCCGCTGCGTACTGAAAGATCTGGTTGCCCAAGCCGCTGAGTTGTCGAACGACGATCTGCATTTGCCTCCAAAGCGCCTGGTGTGGGCCGGTGCGCGTCCATCTCCGCGTTTTTCCGTGTGCCCCGGCAATCAGGATAGAGCGGATTCTCTGGCCAGCCTTCGCTGCCAACGGCCGCGCAGCATTTGGACTACATTGGACAGGCCGAATGCCCAGTAGGACAACAGCGCTGTGGCGGCGGTATAGAGAGTGGCTACGGCGACTACTTGAACCAGCGACTCCTTGACCGAGAGCCGCGCCGGATAAATGGCCCCCGCGAAGACCACCATCAAAACCAAAACCAGCTTCCAAAGAGGGCCTGCTGTTACAGAATAGTCGTTGGGAAAGAGCGCTCTGTTCATTCGAAAAATGACGACTATTTGAGCAATTTCAGCGGCCAGCCAGACCCACATGAAACCTGAAACCCCGAGGTATCGCATGGTTACAACGGAGAGGAGCAGAACCGCGCTATAGGAGATGATGAGAACGTGCGAGAGATCGGTATGCTGGTTGCTGGCCGACTGGAATTGAAATTTATGCTCTTTGATGCCCATCGCTGCGGAGGTGAGCGCCATGAGAACACAAAGTTCCGGTTCATACAGGCTTCGTTTATGAAGCCAGACCGCCATTAGCCAGGGGCTGGCCAGCAGGGTGGCCACACTGACGGTAGGCACAAGAAACAAGACGACACGTTCCGAGAGGTCGTAGAGGCGCCGCAATTGCGCCCAGGACTTTCTACCAACCAGATTGGTGATTTCGGGGCCAATCGAAAGGCTGGCGACTGCAAGCGCCTGCCGCGACATAGTAAAGACCGTCCGGGTAAGAGCGAAGACGGCCACCGCCGCTGGCCCTAGCAGCCGTTGCATCAACAAGATGGGCGCCTGCCAGGTCAAGAAGGACGACAACGACAATACGGTGAAATGCCAGCTCGGCTTCAGCATACTGCGGATGACGCTGCTGCGGGCCAGGTCCGGTTTCGGAAGGAGCTCCGGCGCCTCCCGACTCAAATCGAGCACCACCAGGAATATAAAGCCGATGGTGACCGCCAGTTGAGAGCCTGCAAGTGCGGCGAAAGGCGCCCGCCACCATACCAGGGTTGCCAATCCAGCGGTGGATACCAGCCGAAGCGCGTTGGTCCAGTTGGCGCCACGATGAGCACGATTTACCGCCATGAAACTATTTGCCAATAAGGAAAAGAGCATCAATGCCAGTAACTGGAGCAGCAGGACGGCCAAGACAGTTCCGCCACCGCGGTCGGTCACATGCCGAAGGTGTAGCCATCGCGCGACAGGAAGGAAGACCATTATTGCAGCGACCGGAAGGAGAGCCAGAACAATCCACTGAAGCAGCCGAAGAGCACTTGCCTGAACTACCCTGCATTCCTCCAACTCGCCACGGTTGCGTAAGATGGTCATTTGATTGACAGCATAGGTCTGGATGCCGTAGTTGATCGACCCCAGATAGGACACTGCCGCGCTGAGGGTGATCCATTCCCCATATACAGTGAGGCCATCCGCGAAGCGATGGAGAAAAAGAGGGGGTACCAGGAGCTGCGCGATAATGGTCACGCCTTGCGCTGTCACGAAAGCCAACAGCAGTTTCAAGATTCGTCGAAGGCTCATCGTCCGAAAGCGCTCTAATTCACGGTTGCCCCTTCACGATATACCAGTGTTCGCTTTGTTCTCAAAACAGGCCGGCACTTTTCGAAGATGAGATCGGGCGACGGTGGAGGAGGCGCCCCAGGACAAAAGTTCCTCACGGTCTGAGTAGTCTCTATACTCTGGCGCCAGATTGCCAAAGTAAGTCTTTGACTGCTCAATTGATTGGTAACCGTCGCACAAAAGCTCCATCGGCAAGTCGCCTTGCCAGACGCAACTTTCGAGCATCCCTTCACGTCCCAGCTTACTGTGCGGATGAGCTTTGCGAGTTTCTGTCCACGCTCACTAGCGTCAGGTCGATACCGTGCGCGGATTCTCCACTTGACGGCTCCGAGCCACTGCGGATACTTTCAGATTAGCGTTATCCGAAACAGAATCATCAGATTGCTCCGGAAGGCAACACGGCAGAGAGTTGTTTGGCGCGGCGTAAATCCAGTTGGAAACGATCTAGTTTTGAGGCTATTCATTCTTTCTCCGGTTCAGCGTGATTCTTCTCATATTTTCGTTGAACCTCTCTCGGGTTCACACGTTAGAATCACCTCCTTGCGTAAATTTCCATTGTTGGGATCGCTGCCGGTAGGACTTCAATGTTCGCCCAGGAGGTACTGTCGTTGAAGCTTCGGAACCAGAGAGTTGCGGTCTGCGGTGCCGGAGGTTTCATCGGCGGCCACCTCGTCGAGTATCTGCTGGCGCAGGGAATCAATGTGGTTCGCGCCGTCGACGTGAAGCCGCTCGATGAATGGCACCAGTCTTCCGTCCATGTGGAAAATATCGTTGGCGATCTAAGCGAATTGGCTACGTGCAAACGAACCACTCGCGGAGTGGACGTCGTATTTCAGTTGGCGGCGGACATGGGCGGCATGGGTTTCATCCATAACAATAAAGCGCTTTGCATGTTGAGCGTATTGGTGAACACCCATATGTTGATCGCCGCGAGAGACAGTGGAATCGAACGTTTCTTTTATTCCTCTTCGGCATGCGTCTACAACGCAGACAAACAAAAAGATGCCAATGTCATCGCACTCAAAGAAGACGACGCCTATCCGGCAATGCCGGAGGACGGGTACGGGTGGGAGAAGCTGTTCAGTGAACGCATGTGTCGGCATTTTCAGGACGACTTCGGACTGGAATCCCGAGTAGCACGCTTTCACAACGTTTATGGGCCATTCGGCACATTCGACGGAGGGCGGGAAAAAGCGCCCGCCGCTATCTGCCGGAAGGTCATCGAGGCCAAGGCATCCGGCATCAATCAAATCGAAATCTGGGGCGATGGGGAACAGACCCGAAGTTTTACTTATATTGATGATTGTCTTTTCGGCATCCAAGCGATCATGGAAAGCAACATTCAGGAGCCCATCAACTTGGGAAGCAGTGAGTTGGTCACCATAAATCAGCTAGTCGACGTTGCTGAGCAAATTGCAGGGGTGAGCCTGCGACGGATCTACAAACTCGATGCTCCGACGGGTGTAAATGGGCGTAACAGCGACAATACTATGATCAGGAGCTACCTGGGTTGGGAGCCCTCGATTTCGCTTCTGGATGGACTGACCAGGACGTATGAATGGATCGAGTGCCAAATGATGTCGCCGGTGCGACGCTAGTGACGGTTAATGGACAAGTTGCTGAAGCGAGCAAGGGAGTCTCTTCGAGGCGAATTCTCGGCCTTGAGTTTTTTTCAGGCCCCGCAAGAGAAGCCGTGGAGCGGATGCGCGGGGGGGGACTGCTGGTGGTTCCAGCCGCTCCTGCGCTGATCGCCTTGGAATCGGACGGGGCCTATCGCGAGGCCCTTCTCGATGCAGATCTCGCAATCACCGACAGTTCGTTCATGGTGGTGCTGTGGAATTTATTGGAGCGCGACTCCGTTGTCCGCCTCTCCGGACTTGAATACTTTGATCAACTGGTCCTCGACGTGGAATTTCGCCGGGAACGTGAGGTTCTCTATATTATGGCGAGCGAACAAAGTGCTAAACGAAATGTAGACTGGCTTGGGCGCCAAGGAATTCTGGTCCAGCCATCCCATGTTTACGTTGCTCCTCAATACAGAGACGGAGTAGCTGACCCTGTCTTGCTAGCCAAGGTTCGAGCGTTGCGCCCGAGACACGTGGTAATCACTATCGGCGGCGGCATACAGGAACGCCTGGGCCTTTATATCAAGCAGTCGCTGGACTATTTACCCGCAATCCACTGCATCGGAGCGGCCATCGCGTTCCGTAGCGGTGATCAGGTGTACATTCCCCAGCGAGCGGATCGTTTGGCAATGGGATGGCTGTTGCGCTGCCTCTGGCGTCCCAAAGACTATGTACCCCGATATTGGGCAGCGCGCCGGCTGGCGTGGCTAATCTTCCGATACCGTGAGGAAATGCCGCCGTTGGAAGAAGGATCTTCCGCCGATGCGCAAACCGAATCTTCCGCTTCGGTTGCCTAGGGCTCGCTGCAAATCGCAGATTTATTGCAGAGTCTTTCTGGATTTCGTCGGGTTAAGGGATTAGGAACTTCGGATAGGCGCCCGCTTCAGAAAGACTTTCCTTCTTTGGAGACAAACCGGCGCATGGCGGATGTCATCTGCTAATCCGCGCCGTCTAGGTGACCAGCACGGTCACTACAATGAAACCGCGAGGTTTTACCGAAATTGCATAACAGTTCAGGTCGCAGATGTTACACTTCGGGTGTTAACAAAAAAAGCCACGTTCAACGCGATGGCTGGATGTTCGCTTTTCTTTCTCCAAATTGCGTAACTGGCGGACTGGCCGGGATGGCAGTCTTACTCCTGACCACACAGTTCAGAATCGACGATACGGCTGCATGGATTTCTTCAAAGAACAAGGTGGATTCCTTGTCTTCGGCACGTTCGATCCTAAGCCCGCAAGCTAACCAAAGGGGGAACTAGTCATGGCTAGCTCAGACTTGATTCGTGATCTCACGGAATCTGATCGTAAAACTAGAATGACTGGACTTGGGACTTCGGACGGAAGTGGCAAAAGAACCGATAGGGTCATCGTGTCCTCCGCGCTGCGGATGACATCGGATGTCGTGGCCGTACTGGTTGCTCTGGTCGTTTCCTTATATCTCGGCTCGCATACGGCTGCTGCATCCACCGGATTGCATTGGCTGGCCAGCGCGGGCGTCTCGACGTTCGGCGAGCTTGGGTATCTGGCTTGGTTCATAGCAACCCTGCTGACCGTGAGCTGGCACTATGGTCTCTACGGGCCGCTGCAGTTACGTGGAGCACTCCACGAGCAACGTATGACAGCACAGGCATGCCTCACAGCCGGCTTGTTGCTTTCCGGCGGCCTCTACCTGACCGGCGGCTATAACGTTTCGCGTTCTCTGGTGCTGTTCCTGGTATGCCTGACAGCAGTAATTCTTTGTTTCCGTCGCCTTGCGGCGCGAGTCATGATCTATCGGCAATATGAGCGGGGAGTCAACACCCGGAATCTGGTTATTCTGGGATCGAATCACATCAGCGTGGCTCTCAAGGAGCACATTTCGCGTCGCATCCATCTCGGCTATACCTTCAGGGGATTTGTGGGTACGTCGGGAACCGGAGCTTCGGTAGTAGAAGGCATAGACGTTCTGGGAGGGATCGACCAGATTCGTCAGATCGCCAAGCAACATTTTATCGATGAACTGGTGATTGCCGAGCCGTGCTCGGTCGATCAGGTTATCTCGATCCTGGAGGATGCTCGACAGATCGATATGGACGTTCGGGTGCTGCCCGGATATTACGAGTCCGTCACCGAGGATGCTCCGATCGAGTACCTGGGTGATTTCCCGGTAGTCGCGCTGCATCGGGGCCACGTACCGGTGTTTGCCATGGCGCTGAAGCGGGTCTTTGATATTGCTCTTTCGTTCTTGGCATTGATCGCTGCCGCGCCCGTGATGATTGCCATGGCGATCGCGATTCGCATGGAAGATGGTGGCCCGGTGTTTTACATTTCTGAGCGAGTCGGTAAGAAAGGTACGGTGTTCCCGTGCTACAAATTCCGGTCGATGGTTCTGAACGCCGAGGAGATCAAAGCCCAGTTGGCTGCCAGAAATGAGCGGGCCGGCATTCTTTTCAAAATGAAAAACGACCCGCGTATCACCAAGGTGGGTCGCTTCCTCCGCAAATACAGTCTCGATGAACTGCCTCAGTTGTTTAACGTATTACAGGGAGACATGAGCATCGTCGGACCTCGGCCTCCGATTGCCAGCGAGGTGGCAAAGTATGAAATCGAACATTTCCGTCGCTTGGAGGTGCTTCCTGGCCTCACAGGACTTTGGCAAGTTCGGGCGCGCCAAGACCCTTCGTTTGAGCGATACATAGCTTTGGATACGGCGTATGTCGAAAACTGGAGTTTTTGGCTTGACCTGAAGATCATCGTTCTGACGGCTAGCGCGGTGGTTCGTGGAACGGGTGCCTGACCGGCAATCGACATCTGAACCTCTGCTTGCGACATAAAAATCAACCTGATTGTGCCTGACCACATGGTCGCCCTCCCATCTATTATTTTGATTTTGTGGATAAATGCATGCTCAGGAGAAAATATTGTCTTCCAAGATTTGGAAATCCCTTCCCAACTGTTTACTGAAAGTGTAATAATCGGTCGATTCGTTGACCTACTGTTGTCAAGGCGCTCTAAGGGTCCAACAGGCTCAGATGTGAAGCCTCTGCAAGTGGTCGAGAAGTTAAGGCAAGTTTCCGGATTATGCTAGACCGTTCCGCTTACACGGGCGATAAGGCAACGGAAACTCCTGCGGAGGAGAAATGCAGGTAGTTGTAGCTTTGTATTCGTCCTGGTCTGCGACGCTCTTTTCGTGGTCGTGCACCGCAGTGGTTGTTCTTTTATGGTTCTGGGTTGTCAGTGGAGCGTTGTTTGCGCTTCGTTTCCTGGCATATTTCTTACTGGAAGAGAATGGCAAGTCAACGCCCTTGGCGGCGGCTTCCTCGGTTATTCAGTTTCCCATGGATCGCTTTGAAAATGAATCCCGACGCGAACAGTCGCAGGAGTAGTTGGCAGGACTTAAGCAAGGATTTAAGGAACACCGAACAAACAGCAGGCGTATCGGCAATCGTCGATGCGCCTGTTCCATCTTAGAGCAACCTCTTCGCTTCAGTGGCATCCTCCGCTGATCAGTCACCTCATTTGAAAGCTGTCCGCCGCAGCACCAAACGCGTTCGACAACGTCGCATTCTGGGTTCTGGCCAGGGCGATGCCATTCTTCGCATCATGGGTCGAGAAGCTTTTGCCGACAGGCGCGGAAATTCTTGGCGATTCAGCCACTTGCGATGTAAAGTTTCATACGAGACGTGCAAGACGTATTGAAGCATTTGTCCGCAAGTGAGGGTATCAATGAGATCGAGATTGGCCGTAAGCATAATTTTGTTTGGCCTGGGCATCGCAGGCTGCAAGTCGAACACTCCAGCGTCAGCGCCTGCATCTACACCAGACCAAAGTGCCTCTGCGGCACCAGCGCCCACGCCGGCGCCAGCGTCCACGCCGGCCGCAGCTCCGTCACCTGCTGCCGCTCCAACGTCCGAGTCAGCAGTAGCATCAGCGCCCGTCGCAGAGCCGGCGCCGGCTCCAGTTCCACCGCCGCCGCCACCACCGCCGGTTGTGCCCGCCGGGACCAGCGTGACGGTTCGCCTCGGAAGTGCGTTGGGGTCGAAGATTAGCCACGCTGGCGATACTTTTCAGGCGTCGCTCAGCAACTCCATTCGCGTTCATGGCAATGTCCTAATTCCCGCGGGATCGGCGGTGAGTGGTTTGGTGGTCGACGCTAAAGAACGCGGCAAGATCAAGGGTGAAGGAGATCTCTCGATCAGACTGACCGGAATCAACGTACGCGGTCGCTATTATCCGATTCAAACCAGCGTCCTCGACCAAACTTTGAAAGGCAAGGGTAAGCGGACGGCTGTCGCGACCGGCGGCGGTGCAGGTCTCGGCGCTTTGATTGGCGGCATCGCCGGAGGCGGCAAAGGTGCCTTGATCGGCGCTGGCGCTGGCGCTGGGGCTGGCTTGATCGGCGGGACAGTGACCGGCAACAAGCAGATCGAGTTGCCGGCAGAAACCCCGCTGACATTTACGCTGAGCTCGTCCCTACGCCTAGGCGGCGGAAGCGCAGAGTAGCGGGGGGAAACCAAATACAAATATCTGGCGCACCGGCGAGTCGGCCTGCAATCCACTCACCTGTGCGCTGTCTCTTTTTCTTACAAGGCGCTGGCACAAGCTCTGCTTTAGTTCAGCGATACGGTTTCGATGCCGAGGTGTTGGTTGATCAGCCTCGATACCAGTGGCAAGAGGGAAGTGTTGTCCTTGGGCAGAACGAATTCTCCCAGATTGTCCGACCAATCCAGCTTGAAGCTGGTGGATAGCGCAGATATCCATATCTGTCGGACGGGAGCGTTCGGTGTAATCACAAATTTTCCTGGCGGGTCGTCAAAGAGGACATTCAGGGCGCCGCTGTTCTCTTCTACCTCGAAACCGCCACTTTCCTCGGCGGTGATCAGACTCTTCTTTAGCGATTCAAGGGCAGTGTCGGCATTGCGGCGAAAGGTCGTCTCATCGAGCATGCTCTCAGTGTAGCAAGCGGGGATTGCCGGCACGTCACCAAGAAAGTCCGCAAGATATCCGCTCACTTGGGAAGCTTCATGCGCCAAAAGTGCACCCCATTTCCATTCCGGCACTACCTGGTTCTTTTACCCGCAATTTCACATGACGGTCGTCTTTTCTGCACAGGAATCGTGGCACTCTCCATTCAGAGTGACCAATTTCTGAAAGGTGGAAACAGACGATGATTTCTCGTATTTCCTCTGTAATCGCGGTGGTCGCCTTGGCTCTGATCGTTCCCGCCGCTGATGCATCCCAGGCGATGGAGTCCCCCCAGCAATTGATCAAAGACGTGGTCTACAACGAGTTGGCAGACCACGATCATCACGGATTCTTTCAATATATGGATGAAAAGCGGAGCGGCAACGAGACCATCGTGAAGGCCGAGGTGGAGACTCGTGCGGGCCGTGTTCACCGGATGCTTGCCGAAGATGGTAAACCCCTCACCGCCAAGCGCGAGCAGGAAGAGACGAATCGTCTGCAGGCGTTGTTGCGGGACCCCGGGCAGCAGCAGAAGCTACTTCGTGATTATCAGGGTGACGAAGACAGGATTGCGCGGATCATGCGGCTCTTGCCCGAAGGCTTTCTCTACGAATTCGACGGCGTAGAAGGCGAAGACATTCGGCTGAAATACAAGCCGAACCCAGCTTTCAAACCGCCAACCTACGAGGCCCGCGTGTTTCACGGAATGGCGGGAACCGTTTGGATCGATGCCCGCCAAAAACGGCTATGCCGGTTGCAAGGACAGTTAGTTTCGAACGTCGATTTCGGTTACGGCCTTCTGGGGCGGTTGGACAAGGGTGGAACATTTGACATGCAGCGCGTGGAGGTCGCCACGGGGAACTGGAAGACCCGCGAACTGGATGTACATATTACAGGCCACGTGATCCTGCTCAAATCGATCGGCAAAGAACAGGATGAGCTACGGTCCGAGTTCCATCAGGTTCCCTCCGACCTGAATCTGCAACAGGCTGAAGCAGCCTTGAACGAGTTTATGGTTCGGAGCGATGCACGGGGGACGCATGTTGCGTCGCCTGAGGTTGGCGCGGAGAATGTTCCAGGACGGAAACAAACAGTAAGTCTGGAACTCAAATAACACCTGAATATTTACCGCTAAAGTTGCAAATAGCGAAGGCGTGCCACTCTCAGCTCACCTTCGCCTCGCGGTGGCACACTAGAATGGGATGTCGTCGTCGGTAATTTCGGTCGAGTGTGCGTAATCGTCGGGCGGACTAGATTGGCGGTTATCAGAAGACGCGGTACTTGAGGCGGAGCTTCCGGAACGGGTGTAGCTTCCCCCGCCTTCCCCTTCACCGCGGCCCGAGAGCAGTGATAGGTCGCCAATCACGATCTCGGTGCGGTAGACCTTCTTTCCACTGTCTTTATCATCCCAGGAGCGGGTGGTGATGCGACCCTCGACATAGAGCTTCGAGCCCTTCTTCACGTAGTCGCGGACGATTTCCGCCAGTCGCGCATAGGCGACGAGGTTATGCCACTCGGTCTTTTCTTGCCGTTCGCCCGCCTTGTCTTTGTAGCTTTCGGTGGTGGCGATGGAGAAATTCGCTACCCCCTGGCCGCTGGGAAGCATTTTGAACTCAGGTTCTTTTCCGACATTGCCCAACAGGATGACTTTATTGACGCTCTTTGCCATGTGATTCTCTTTTCGTTAAAGGAGAGGATAGCAGAAAGAGAGCAGCGGATGCGTCCTTGTGGCGTTTAGCGGCTTGCTCGGAAGTTCCGGATCCACTTGAGCACGCCGAGGAGGAGAAGGAGAAAGCCGAAGGGGAGGCACATCATGGTCACGATGAGAGCCATCCAGCCGCTGTTGGTGTGGGGGCCCTGAGGGCCGATTCCGCCGAAGAGTGTCCGAGTGAGCAACGCGCAAAGTATGCCCGTGCCGAAGGTCCAGCCGCCCCACTTGAGCAGTTGGCGGGTGCCGTCGTCATTCAGAGAAGCGGCAACGGGGGGCGGTGCTGCGGCATTATGCGCCCGTAGACCTCCCGAGCTATCGGTGCCGGTACTTGAGGGGGTTTTCACCGGAACGGGTTGGATCGCGGGCGCCAATGTCTTTTCTCTATGCCAACCTTCTTCTAAAGCGCTGCGACGAGCATCAACCGAACAATAACTCCGGTGATAGAGACATAAAGCCAGAGCGGAAAAGTGATTCTGGCCAGTTTGCGATGCGCGGGGATTCTTCCGCTGAGCGACAGGTAAAACGTAATGAGCACGACCGGGAGCGCTATGATCGCCAAAATGATGTGGCTGATGAGAAGCGGGATATAGATGCGATATACGGCGTCGTGGACGGGGTATTTTGTGTCGCCGTGGAGCGCGTGGTTGGCGATGTAAGAGACCAGGAACAAGGACGAGAAGACGAACGCGGTCATCATGCTGGCGCGGTGCGCCGCGATGCGTTTGTTGCGGATGAAGTAGTAGCCGACGCATAAGGCGACAGCGCTCAGGCCGTTCAGCAGGGCGTTCAGGTTGGGCAGAAAGGTGTAGTGGGTCGCGTTGACGTCGGCGGCCGGATGGACATAGATGAGCCAAAAGAGAAAGAGCGTGGCGACGGCGCTGACAGCGAGGATGGCGGCGACCGGGAGAGTGGTTGTCGCGGATCGAGTTGAATTTGCGGGCGCGGCTTGCATAGCGATCAGATTCCTTTACGCAGGGGTTATTTGTGCGGTGGTTCACAATGGCCATGATGCGGCGCACCACACTAGCCTTTTATCGAACTTTCCCAAGGGCGTTGAGCATCATGGCGGTAAGCAGTAGGGGCAAATAAATGACGCTTACTTTGAGCAGGTCGCGGGCATACCTTCTCGATTCGACCACGGTTTTTGCGCCAATAATGCGGCTAAAACGGACGGTGTAGACGAGATAAAAAATGCCGAGCAGCAATGCTGCCGCGCCATAAAACTTTCCCGCTATATGGAGATAGACGGGCAGGAGGCTGACCGGAATCATGAGCACCGCATAGGCGAGTGCTTCGATGACGGTCGACCACCCGTCCGGCTGGACAACCGGAAGCATGCGGATGCCGGCCCGGCCGTAGTCTTCTCGATAAAGCCACGCAATGGCCATGAAATGCGGGAATTGCCAGACAAACAGTATGGCAAATAACGCAACAGCCGGCCACTCGATCACACTTCGTACCGCGACCCAGCCAATTAGCGGAGGCATCGCTCCGGGGAATGCACCGATGAAGGTTGCCAGCGGTGTGTAGCGTTTCAGCGGGGTGTAGATCGCAACATAACTGAACGCGGTGAGCAGAGTGAGCGTTCCGGTAAGCAGGTTTGCGCGAAGGGTAAGCCATACCGATCCCGCGATAATGGCCAGCAGGCCGAGGAGAATGCCGTGCGCGAGGCCGATTCGGCCTGAAGGAAGCGGGCGGTCGGAGGTGCGGATCATTTTCGCGTCCGACTTGCGCTCGAGGGCTTGATTGAGGGCACTTGAGCCGGCGGAGACGAGGCCAATGCCGAGCAACGTTTCGATAAGACCGGGTTGCACGCTGCTGATTCCGGAGCGCATCGAGCCGAGATAGAAACCCGCCCATGCAGTAATGACGACCATGGTCGTTACGCGGACTTTGAACAGCTCGCGATAATCGGCGATGCGTGTCGCGATGTCGAAGGCGGCAGGCTCGAAATTAACAGAGTCTGGATTCACGCTCCCAGCGGCAGTTTGATGGGCAACGGCGGTCGGCTCGGGCGTAGCGCGAATTTCATCGGACAGAGCGGGAACGGCGTCCGAGGATGCGACCGGAGTCATCGGGGGAAAATCTCCTTTCTGCGCGTCTCGCATACGACGGGCTTGGCAGATATGCACTTTGTAGTGACTTGTTCGATGATAGCAACTTCAGAGAGTCACGTTCGACTGCGGTTGGAGGGAGCGAAATAAATGGGGAAGAGTCTTGACCAGGAAGGCTGGTTACGCAGGCGCATGTTCAGTCTCGGCGGGATCGGTGGCCACCACCTTAGGTTTGACCAGATACTCTTCAAGCAGTTCGGCAACCAGCACTGCGGTAGGAACGGAAACCAGCGCGCCCACGACTCCGGCAACCGATGCGCCCAGCAGCAGCGCGATCAGTACGGCGAGCCCCGAGAGGCCCACGCTGGATTTCATAATGCGTGGAGTGAGAACAGAGTTCTCTACTTGGGCGTAGATCAGGTAGACAATGAGAACTCCGAGCGCTCGCCCCCAGGAGTCGATGGCGGCTACGATCAGAGCCAGAGACACTGAAACGAGCGCACCCACGATGGGAATGAGGTTGAATGCTCCCATCAGCACACCGAGAGCGTAGGCATAACGGACTTTGAGGGCTAGGAACGTGATGGTGCTGACTAGCCCGAGGATCAACATTAATAGTCCCTGCCCAAGCAGCCACTTACCCATTCTGATTTCGGCGCGACCGAGAGCCCGGTCGAGGCGATCGCGCTGCCCCTCTGGAACAATCGAGAGGAACCAGGCGTAGGCATGTTCCCCCTCGAGCATGAAATATACGGTGAGGATTACGCCAGTAAGCAAGTTGAAAAATTTGCCCGCGCCAGTCGTGATAAAGCCGACAACATAGCTGGCCGACGTCGAGGCGAGATCTTGCAATTTGGCACTGAGCGCCGATAGATCGACTTGCCGGACGATGGGAAATTGCTGAAGCCTGAGGAGGAATTGGGGTCCGCGGACGGGAAGTTCATGAGCGAATTGGCTCAAGTCCCTGGCGACTGGCGGGAGCGCAATGCTGAAAAACAACGCGGCAAGGGTGGCGACGATTAAGAAAAGCATGAGAATGGCCACGACGCGGTTCGGTTGCCAGCCGCGTATTCTCAATTTTCGAATTCCATTAACGACAGGCAACAGCACGACGGCGAAAAGCGCGCTGACATACACGATCAACAGCACTTCATGCACCAGCCAGGCGAGATACAAGCAAATTGCCAGAGCGAAGGCAAAAACGATGTCGGTGCGGGAGGAGCGGGGCTTATTTTGAGAGGGTTTTGCGGGCAGGTTGTTCACTTGGCTATCGCTCGCTCTTTCGACGACGCAGCTTTTGAATTCTCAATGCGATCCCCCATCGTAAGACGAACGAGGATGTCTTCGGCAACTGCCTCCGGATCAATCCCATCGGTAACGATCGTGATGTTAGCTTTTTCGTAGTGCACTAAACGAGACTGAAAACGGTCAACAAGGGTTTCGCGCTGCTGCAGGATAGGCCGTAGTGCAACGTTCCGTTGGTTTTCGCAGCGACCGATCATCACTTCAAGGCTCGCTTTCAGGAACACAACACAGGTGTCTGCAAAACCATACAGCAAGTTACGGGTCGACTCAGCTTCCAGGGCTCCACCCCCGAGAGCGAGTACTATTTCGCGATGGCAATGAAGCTCGCGTATCGCCTCAGCTTCCATTCGGCGGAATGCGCCCTCTCCGTGCGTCGAAAATATTTCGGGTATAGTCGACCCAGACTTCGCCTGCAGGTAGTGGTCCGCATCCACAAAGCGCCAGCCCAGCCGGTCCGCGAGCAGGGGTCCGACCGTCGATTTGCCTGCGCCCATAAAGCCCACGAGGACAATCCTTTGGGGCGGCTCTGGGATGGCGTTATCGGGTTGCATAGGCACTGGTTGCATTATAGAGACGACTGTCGCAACCGAGGGCCCGGAGTTTTTCGAGGGACTTCTTAGCCAGCAGGTTCCGTGGGGGGAACGTGACCATTCCTGCTGTGATCATCGAGCCCCATCTTGCTTTCGATTTTGCGCCAAAGTTCATCTGACGGTTCATAGTCGCCGCCTTTGAGAAATCGCTTTGCCGCGTCGGCGATATCCTGAAGCTCCTGGAGCAACGCGGAGCAACGCTGACAGGCCTTGAGATGCTCGTGGCTATAGATATCGCCCCCCATCAGCTCTGCCATCTGGCCCTGAAACTCCTCGCAACTCATATCTTCGCCGGCGTCGCTCGAGTGGTTGGGCCGGTCTGTTCTTTCATCCATAATTAGCCTCATGCGACTTCCTTACGCTGGCCTGAATGGAGTAGGTCGCGCAGCTTCATTCTCGCTTTGTGCAGCTGGGATTTGCTATTGCCAATCGAGCATTCGAGCATTCCCGCTATTTCGTTGTGCTCGTACCCTTCCACATCGTGCAACACGAAGACCAGGCGGTATCCCGGGGGCAAATTTTCCACTGCGCGTTCGAGGGTAACACGATCGATGGAGCCGGAAAGCATGAGATCGCGAACTCCGATATCGCGTCTTGGGCCGTCTTCCTGCGACGGTTCGAGGGTCTCTTCAAGAGATACCTGCGGCAGCCCCTTCTTGCGCAGATGCATCAATACCACATTGACCGCGAGGCGATGCAGCCAGGTGGAAAACGCCGAGTCGCCGCGAAAGGTCGAAATCTTTCGGTACAACTGGAGAAAGGCTTCCTGGGTAAGGTCCTCGGCTTCGGCGACATTGCTGAGCATGCGCAGGCACAGGGAGTAGACGCGGCGTTTGTGCAGAGCATAAAGAAATTCAAAAGACTTCGCATCGCCGGCCTGCGCGGCCGCGATTGCCTCGGCTTCGCCTTCGATCGGCGGGTTGCGTCGCATACTTTGGGTAATTGGCTTTGGCTCGGCTGGTGCTAAATTCAACCGCGCCTCCTGCACACCTGTAAAGCCCATGTTCTCGTGCTCCAACTGTTTGGGGTCCCAAGGCAAAACTACCAAAGTTCCAGGTTGCTGCTATCGATATTTACTTTATTGGACAACTGTTGTGGATCATAAGAGGCGTTGAGCGAGCAATAAGTTGCTTTTGTCAGTTACGAGCCTATGAATCGAGCATACAAGCTGCGCGCCATGGCGGGGTCAGTGGTCCCCTGGATCAGCGCGCGCCCGTCTGGAAATAACGTGATCGTATGTTCCCCGCGTTGAAAACGAAGAATGAGCGGGTTGTAGCGAACGCTTCCATGCGGCTCCAGGCGGGCCTGCATGGCGGCGAAATCGACAGGCCGGTGATGCTCGTGGATTTGCACCGAATTCCGCCCGCAAAGGGTAACATGTGGCCGCGAGTCGCCGCGCAGATGGGCAAAGTCCCGTTTGCCGCAGACGGCGCAATCCAGTCGGGGAGTTCTGGTGGAGATCTCCGAGCGTTCATTGCTCCATAAATTGAATGCCAATAACGATCGTCGCATTCGGTCAGTCGCGCCGACCAGGTATTTCAAAGCCTCAGTTACCTGAATCGAGCCGGCGAGGTTGACGGTCGTATTGAGAATTCCGGTGGTGTCGCAGGTGTCGACAGCCCCATTCGGGGCTGCCGGGAAAATGCAGGCGAGACAGGCAGTTTGTCCTGGGAGAATATTCATAGTCGCCGCATAGGCGCCAATTGCAGCCGTGTAAATCCATGGAAGGCTTTGCTCTACGGCAAAGTCGTTGATCAAAAAGCGGGTTTCAAAGTTGTCTGTGCCGTCAAGAATAATTTGCACGCCTTCCAACAGTTGGTGGATATTAGCTGGAACCAGATCGGCAATGTGCGCATAGACCTGCACCGAACTATTCAAGAGCGCGATTTTCCGCCGCGCCGCCTCCGCTTTCGGCAGTGAATCGCGGGCGTCCGCCTCGTCGAAGAGAACTTGCCGCTGGAGGTTGCTCTCTTCCACGAAGTCGCGGTCTATCACGGTTAGTTTGCCGACACCAGCGCGGGCCAGCAAACTCGCGGCGGCGGCGCCCGTAGCGCCGCAACCGACGATGCCGGCATGAGCAGCCGCGAGATGTTCCTGGCCTTCGTTGCCGATCTCGGGGAAGAGGACCTGTCGGGAGTAACGGTCGTCCCACTTCGCTTTCGCCGGCGTTCGCTCCAGGGTGGTAGACGGTATCGGTGACGACATAGGCCTCACTCGTTAGTATAAGAGTGGCTCTCATCCGCGCGGGATCGATAAAACCCGATTACCCATAAGGTTTTGACTCAGTCGAAGCAAGAGAGCAAGAAAACAGCATCTCAGCAGAGGATGTTTCGCTGGCAAGCACGAGGGATTGATTGGTTTTTCCGGGAAATTGGCATCATTTGGCTGGGAAAGCGTCAGCCGGCGCTCGTGCGCTCTTGGCAGGCACCGTTATCTGCATCGCCGTGCCGTGCTTGCCCCAGAACCCGGCAAATAGCCATCAGACTCGCCAGCAAAAAGCGAGTATTGCGTCAAGTAATGAGTTGTCCGATCTGGACTTCCGGATTTCGCAGTCCGAAACCGCATCGACTACGTCCGACCCAAAGGCGCCATTGCCGGGGCTTCGAGCCTGGGAGGGGTTGCGGATTGCCACAGTACAATTCCGGGGGGTGACGGCGGCAATTCTCGATCCACTCCCCAGGATTCTCCCTTTGCGCCAAGGAATGCCGCTCGACGCGACTAAGATGCGAGAGAGTTTGCGCCGACTTTATGCAACAGGGTTGTATAACACGATCGCTGTCGAAGGCACGCGCACCGGCGATCGAATCACGATAATCTTTACCGGCGAGCCGCGCACGTTCTTCGGACGAATCACTGTGGTAGGCGTCAAAGACGACAAACTGAGCTCGCAAATTGCTCGAGCCTCCAAGCTAAACCCCGGCACCGTCTTTTCGACCAATAGAGTCGAACAAGGACAAGACCTGATCGCTGAGTTCTTAAAGGAGAACGGCTACTATCGACCCACCATCTTCAACACAACCACGATTGATGACACCAACGCCCTGGTAAATGTCACCTACCAGGTCGCCCTTGGTCTGGATGCGCGGGTCGGAGACGTAAAGGTCGACGGCGACCCGGGGATTCCGATAGAGACGTTTCGCAAGAAAAGCAAGCTGAAAAGCAACAGCAAGGTCAATCGCGACACATCCAGTCGTGCACTATCGAATCTGCGCAAGGTCTATCAGAAGCAGCAGCGCCTGGAGGCAGATGTCAGCCTGAAATCCAAGGAATATCAGCCCCCAACCAACCATCTGGACTATGAATTTAGTGTAGACCGCGGTCCCGTCGTCACTATTGAAGTCGACGGCGTCAAGCTGAGCAAGGGCAAATTGCAGCGTCTGATTCCGGTTTATGAGGAAGGCGCTGTTGATGAAGATCTGCTCAACGAGGGCGACCGCAACCTGCGCGACTATTTTCAGCGCGAAGGCTATTTCAACGTGAAGATCGCCCATGAGCGACGTGTCCATACCGCGGAGCGTTCGGACATCGTTTATATGGTGGACCGTGGCCTGCGCCACCGGGTCGCAAGCGTGTCCGTTACGGGGAATAAGTATTTCAGCTCGGAGACGATCGCCGATCGGCTCAGCGTGCAGAAGTCGGACGTCTTTCAACGCAGCGGCGTTTACAGCCAGGCACTGGTGGCATCCGACATCGATTCGATTACGGCACTGTATCTGAGCAACGGCTTCAGCAATGTCAAAGTAACGTCGCAGGTGAAAGACGAAGAGCCCAACGAAAAAGCTGGAAATAGCGCCAAAGTGGGTTTGATCGCAGTCACCTACACCGTCGACGAGGGCGAGCAACAAAAGGTCGGAAAATTTCAGGTGAATGGGGCCGAAAAAGTACCTCTCTCAATTTTGACGCCGCGCCTCAATACCCAGGTTGGACAACCATATTCGGTCGCCAATATTGTCGGCGACCGGGACGAAATTCTGGGTTATTATCTTGACCATGGTTTCGATCAGGCGCAGGTCAATGTTGACCAAAAGGCCGATCCCGCCAACCCCGCGCTGGTCGACATAACCATCACAATTACCGAGGGCGACGAGATATTTGTTCGTCAAGTGCTCATATCCGGACTGCACTATACTCGCCCCAAGACGGTCAACGATTTGCTGACGATCCATCCCGGCGACCCGTTGAATCAGGCTGCGCTCCTGAATACGCAACGCAAACTTTATGATTTAGCTCTTTTTAATGAAGTAAACACGGTCATTCAAAATCCATCGGGCGTCGAGCTGCGCAAGAACGTGCTTTTGCAGCTGACCGAAGCGCGGCGATGGGATTTCAACTATGGCTTTGGATTTGAGGCCCAAACCGGAAATCCAAGCACCAATTGCCTGAATACCACAACATTGATTCAGCTCGGCATCAATCCTTCAACTTATGTTTGCAATCCGAATGGCAAGACCGGCGTGAGTCCAGCAGTGCTCTTTGACGTAACCCGGAGCAACGTCCGTGGCACCAATCAGTCGATCACGCTTCGCACGGCATATGGCACTCTCGAGCAGCGTGCGACACTCAGCTATCAGATCCCACATCCATTCGGACTGCAAAAGTTCCAGGCGGCGCTCACTGGCGGCTACATCAATGCGCAGGACGTCACCACCTACGCTTCCTCTCGGCTCGAAGGGTCATTGCGGGTAACTGAACATCCGGACCGGCGCAATACATTCATTTATGAATTCATCTATCGCCGAGTCAAGGTCGACCCGAACAGCATTCAGATCGCCCCCGATTTGATTCCGCTGTACTCGCAACCAGTGCGCGTCGGAGGTCCGGCATTCACCTGGGTACGCGATACTCGAGACGATCCGATCGACGCTCACCGTGGGACCTTTACCACTTTCAACGATTTTCTTGCCGATTCCGTTTTTGGCTCCGAGGCGAATTTCAACCGGCTCGACATCACGAACTCCAGTTATTACGCGGTCGGCAAGAAACGCTGGGTAATCGCTCGCAGCACGCGCTATGGGCAGGAGCGCAGCTTTGGAGACGCTTCGGAGGAGACCATCCCTCTACCGGAAAGGCTTTACGCCGGCGGCTCCCAGTCCCATCGCGGTTTCCCCATCAATCAGGCTGGCCCGCGCGATCAAGTCACGGGATTCCCGATCGGAGGAGCGGGCGTCTTCGTGAACAGCCTGGAATTGCGTTTACCGAATCCGACTCTGCCCTACGTTGGCAATAGCCTGGGATTTGTGCTATTTCACGACATGGGAAATGTGTTTAATACCTCGTCGGAGATTTGGCCGAGTTTCCTGCGTTTCCACCAGCCGAACGTGGCGACATGCAAAGATCTTTCCAACCCGCCGCCGGAGAGCGATACGTTGAGCAGCGGGAATTGCAGCTTCAATTATTTTTCCCATGCCGTCGGAATCGGTCTTCGCTATCACACTCCTGTAGGGCCCGTGCGAGTGGATTTCGCGGTCAACCTCGACCCGCCGATCTATCCTATTTTCGTGACCTACTCCTCGGGTTCCAATCCAGTGCCCGTTCCACCGCGGGTCGGTCAAGCTGGACACTTCAACTTCTTTTTCAGCATCGGGCAGAGTTTCTGATGCGGCGGCTTACGATGCGACCTTTCCCTCGTCGAATTCGGGACCTACGAAGCAGCTGGCGCATGAGCGCAGCAATCGCTATGTTGGCTTACCTGGCGGTTTGCCCCACGATTCGATGCCAGACCCCGGACGTTTCAAGCGGCATTCAGGCGAGCGGGGCAACGTCGCAGCAGCCGATCGTTCTTGACAGTGTGATCGCCATCATCAACGGTGAAGTGCTGCTGCAAAGCGACCTGCAGGAAGAGATGGACATGGCAGCGATTCAGCCGTTGAGCCTGCCTCCAGGAAAAGGGCTGGAGCGTCGCGCTGCCCGGCGATTGATCAATCAGGCCTTGCTCGTCCAGCAGATGAAAGACCAGGGGATGGCCGGAGGCGTCACTGACCAGGAAGTACAGGAAAATATTGCGGCCCTGCGTAAGCAGCTCCCAGCATGTGTCGCCTACAAGTGCGACACCAATGCGGGATGGAACCGTTTCCTCGCCGATCACAACCTAACTCCAGCCGAAGTGGAAGCGAAGTGGCGTCAGCGCATGGAGATACTTAAATTCATCGACGCCCGGTTTCGCGCTGGCGTGCGTATTTCAAATGCTGAGATCGCAGATTACTACAACAAGACATTCGTGCCCGAGTTCAAAGTGGAAAACGCGCACCCGCCGGAGTTGGCAGCGGTCTCACAGCGGATCCAGGAGATTCTGCTCCAACAGCATGTCAACCTTCTCCTCCAGGATTGGTTGAAAAGCCTGCGCGATCAGGGGAGCGTGCGGATTCTCGACCCACGATTTGAGGAAGGCAGTCGTGCCCAGCCTGAGGATGATGGAGACGGAGCATGAGCACTCCAGCGCCACTGCCGCAGGGACCTGCCACACCCAGGAGGAGACATCCGGTACTTATTTCACTGGGGCTAATTGCATTGGTTTTGGTGGTGGTCATTGGCGGCGTATCGTGGTATGCCACGACCCCGAAGTTCGAGGACTTGGTGCGTCGACGGCTCATCGCCACGCTCGAGCGTGCTACTGGCGGTCGGGTTGAACTTGGGTCATTCCAATGGCGACTTACGCATCTGGAATTTGAAGCGTCGAACTTGACGATTCACGGCCTCGAGGGTCCGGGCGAAGTCCCTTATGCGCATATCGACCATTTGATGGTGCGTGTCAAGATAATTTCCTTATTTCAAGCCAAGGCCGGTTTGAATTTGCTGGAAGGGGAGCATCCGGTCTTCCACTTGATTGTGTATCCGGACGGATCGACGAATCAACCTCATCCAAAAGTCACGCACACTGGCGGATCGACAGTTGATACCCTCTTCGATCTGGCCGTCGACCATGCGGAACTCAGCCGAGGCATGTTGCTGTTCAATCAGCGCCAGATTCCGTTCGACCTATCGGCCAACGATCTGGCGGTCACGATGCACTACGATGCGGTGCGGGACCACTACTTGGCTGCTATTGAAGCTGACGACATCGACGCCCGGCGTGAAAAGCTCCCCTCCGTGCATTCCCGCATCAGCCTGCAAGCCGACTTGTCGCGGACCGGCGCGGTTTTGTCACAGTTTCAATTACAAACAGGATCGGCGAAGAAGCTCGACTCGGTGCTCGAAGCTTCCGGCTCGCTCACCAACTACACCAACCTTCAATTTGAGTTGACGACCCACGGCAAAGTCGATCTGGGGGAACTGGACGCTCTTACCGGCATCGATGGCCTCGACGGCGGAATAGCCGAATTGCAACTGGACGGGAAGGGAAGTCTCGACAAGTACACCGTCGACGGACAAGCAAAACTTACGGGCGTTGCTTATGTCACGTCCGATGTTCGTGCGGCTGGAGTGAATGCAACGACGCAGGTCCATCTCGATCAGGACGATCTGATGTTGAGAAAGCTGAATATAAAGCTGCGCGAAGGGGGGACAATTGACGGGGACCTGCGCCTGCTCCATTGGGCGGCTCCGGATCTTCCCGAAGTTTCAACAAAGAACCCAAAGACGATGACTGGCCCGGTGCCACTGACTTCACAAGGGATTCTTCGCGTCCACGTGCGCGACATCACCCTGCGAACCGTACTGCGGATGACGGCGCCGAGAGACCTTAGCGATCTTGGATTCGATACGGCGGCCACCGGCGAAGCGAAGGCGGACTGGACTGGCCCGGCCCGCGATATCGTGGTCTCGGCAAACGTGGCGATGACTGGAGGGCGAGAACATGACGGCGTCCCGTTGAGCGGTACTGCTGACGCGACCTATTACAATCGTGCCGGAAATGTCGATGTCCGAAAAATCGTCGCACAGACGCCAGCGAGCCACATCGAGTTGCAGGGTTCGATCGGCGTTCACCCACTCCATATCGCCCAGAGTTTGGCAACTATCGATCTGGTCACGACCGACCTGGCGGAGTTCGACAAGACCCTGATCGCCGGTGACCTTTCCACGACAGGGCCGAATGGTCCGCTCGTCGGCGTGAAGGCCATCCCGGTTCACTTGCATGGACAAGCTGAACTCCATGCTACGATCTCGGGCAGTATCCTCAATCCCGATGTTAAAGGCCACGTCACAGCAGCTAATTTCGATACGGTTTTCGAACAGAAGGGTAGCTCGTTGACTCCTCCGGCAACCGTACCGCCGACGACCGTCGCCCAGTCCTCCGTCGCGGCGGGCAATCCGGAGAAACCGGCCCACGGGTTAACCAGGATTCATTGGGACAGCCTCAACGCCATGGCGGAATATTCGCCCGAAGGCGTCACGGTGCAGCAAGGAACTTTGCTGAGCGGGAAGACAGCAATCCATGTTAGCGGTCAGTTGCACCGCCACCGGATTTCAGCCAAGCATGCCCCAATCGACGATGAATCGGCGATTTCGGCCACGGTGACCGTGCAGAGTGCGCCGATCGCGGAATTGCTGGCGATCGCCGGAGAGAATGCCGATGTGACCGGTAGTTTGAACCTGGATGCCAAGGTTGGAGGGACGCTGGGCAAGCTGAGCGGGGGCGGTCACGTGGCAGCCAAAGGTGGGGAAATCTATGGCCAGCCTTACCACAGCATGACGAGCGATTTGCGGTTTGCCGGTCAGGAACTGGATGCCACCAATCTGAAATTCCTCCAGGACGGTGGCCAAATCACTGGAGATGGCGGCTATGATCTTCACGCGAAAACGATGCATTTTCAAGCAAAGGGTTCGGGCTTCGATTTGGCGCATATTCCTCGCCTGCAAAGCGAAAAAATACCTTTGTCCGGAGAGTTGTCCTTCCAAGCCAACGGTAGTGGTGCAATAGCCGATCCGACTATTCAAGCAAACCTGCATCTTGCAAAGCTCACGATCGAAAGTCAGGTTCGCGGGAATCTCGATGTGCAAGCCACTCTGATTCATAACTCCGCAAGTTACGATGCGACTGCGGTCCTTGACGGAGCTCAGATCCATCTGTCGGGGCAAACAGAGCTAGTCGGCGACTATCCGACGCAGGCGCAATTGCTTGTCACGCAGCTCGATGTACAGCCCTATCTTGAGGCATTGAATGCGAAGCGAGTAACGAGCAGTTCGGTGCTCACGCTGAAAGCAACAGTTAGCGGACCTGTGCGAAAGCCGCGAGGCATGGAAGGTACGCTCGACGTGGATAAGTTTGCTGCCTCGGTCAGTGGTATTGCTTTGAAGAGCGAAAACAATCTTCACGCCCAGCTGCGGAACGGAGTCATCCATCTCGATCCTTTGAAGGTCACGGGTGACGATACCAACCTGGTGGCGCAGGGGTCGGTCGGCGTCCTTGACGGGCCGCCGACGCTCGACCTCCATGCCAACGGTTCGATCAATGTGAAGCTTGCGCAGACATTCGATCCGGACATTACCTCCTCTGGCCACGTAGATTTTTATGTCGATGCGGTTGGCACTTTGCAGAACCCGAACTTAGGGGGCCAGGTCAAGTTTGCCAATGCCGCTATCTCGCTAGGAGACTTGCCAAACGGACTCAGTCAGATCAACGGGACGCTGGTATTCGATCAAAACAGGCTGAGCGTTCAAAGCCTGACGGCGGTCACAGGCGGCGGCCGCTTGTCGATCGGTGGCTTCATCACCTATCAACAGGGCATTTATGTCGATCTGACAGCCATGGGCAAAGACGTTCGGATTCGCTATCCTCAGGGCGTCAGCTCGATGGCTGATGCGAACTTCAGATTGCAGGGAACAACAACCAATCTGCAGTTGAGCGGCAATGTTATGGTGACACGCTTTTCAATCAGTCCGAATCTCGACCTGGCCGCGTTGAAATCCAGCAGCATTACATCCGCCACGCTGCCCGATCCAAATGCTCCGTCAAATCATGTTCGGCTCGATGTCCATATCACTTCGGCCCCAGAGTTAAATTTTCAGAATTCTTTCGCAAAACTGGCTGGCGACGTCGATTTAAGAATCCGCGGCACCATTGCCAGCCCCACGGTGCTGGGCCATATCAGCATTACCGATGGCAGCGCTACCTTTTCCGGAACTACTTATCAGCTGCAGCGCGGGGAGATTTACTTTAGCAACCCAATCCATATTGATCCGGTAATCGATCTTGACGCTACAGCCCGCGTGGAGGACTATGACATCGATGTAGGTCTGCACGGGACAGTCAGCAAACTCAACCTCAGCTATCGCTCGGAACCGCCGCTGCCCGAGGCGGATATTTTCGCCCTATTGGCGCTCGGGCGCACACAGGAAGAACAGCGTATTTATAGTCAGGAGCAGCAGACCGCCGGCGTCAACTCAACCGCCGACGCCCTGCTTGGTGGAGCGCTAAATGCGACCGTCAGCAACCGAGTGCAGAAGCTTTTCGGGGTAGGAAGCGTAAAAATCGATCCGACGTTCGTGGGCAGCCTCGGCAACTCTACCGCTCGCATCACTGTGGAACAAAAAATCACCAACCAGTTTGTCGTCACTTATGCAACCAACGTCAATGAGACCTCGCAGCAGCTTATTCAGGGACAATTTTTCTTGAGCCCTACGGTTTCGCTGGTTGCTCAGCGTGACGAATCCGGTGTCTTCAGCTTAATTTTGAAATTTCATCAGCGTCGTCGCTAAGCCCCCGGAAACGCAATAATTTCTATTCTTTTCTGCAATTCCCGAGTGTGATAGCTTCTATGCGAGCGTCAAAGGCGGACGTGCGGGTTTATTAAAGCTGGCCTGCACTCCCTTGAAGAGAGATGCTTGTGTCTACCGCGGTGCGCCGTTCAAGACAGTCGGCAAGGAGAATTAACTATGATGAATTTGTTGAGACTGCGTTTACGCTTCGCAAGTGCCCTGGGCGCGACGTTATTAGTCGCCTCCGCGCTATCGTTTGTCGCTCCGCCACGCGCCGAAGCCCAACCCTCCAGCGCCAATGACACCAAGATCCAAGCCGAAGTTACCAAGGCTCTCAGCAAGAAGCAGTTTTCCGGCGTACAGGCGTCGGTCAGCAACGGGGTCGTCGATCTCACCGGTTCGGTGAAGGTATGGGCGGACAAGGAGGACGCCGATAAGCGTGTGCATCGGATCAAAGACGTGGCCGCAGTCCGGAATGACATTGAAGTCGGTGCGGGCGAAACTCCGATCTCCGACCAGGAACTGCAGAACAAATTGGTCAGGAAGATTTCGTATGACCGCGTAGGTTACGGCACAACGGCGTTCAACGCCATCAGCGTGAACGTGCAGAATGGGGTCGTCACGCTCGGTGGGTCGGCGTACGGGCCGGTAGATAGGGATTCGGCGGTTTCTGAAGCTGCGTATACGCCTGGCGTGAAGGATGTCATCGACGACATCTCAGTCGACCCGGTTTCGCCGATGGATGACCGCATCCGTCGCGCGGTCTATCGCGCCGTCTACGGATTTCCGTCGCTGAATAGATATGCGATCGATCCCGCCCAGCCCATCCGCATTGCAGTGCAGAATGGCAATGTCACCCTCTTTGGCGTAGTTGACAGGCAGGCCGACAAAGATGCTGCGGGAATCCGGGCGAATAGCGTGCCGGGAGTCTTCAGCGTGAAGAATGAGTTGCAGGTAGCCGGACAGCCAGCCGAGACCAAATAGTTTCAATCCGCAGTTTGAGGCCCCATTTCACTTCTGTGGAATGGGGCTTTTCTCGTTTCGCACCGTACCCGCTAAACTAATGAACGAGGATGCTCGATTGGGTTTGATCCGGAGAATTGCTACTACGCTCGAGATGATCAAGTGGGAACACTCGATTTTCGTGCTGCCATTTGCACTTATCGGCGCCATGCTAGCCGCGGGCGGTTGGCCGCCCGCCATTAAACTCTTATGGATCATCGTTTGCATGGTGGCGGCGCGTTCGGCGGCAATGGCATTTAACCGGTGGGCCGACGCAGACATCGACGGCGAGAATCCCAGGACCGCGAATCGGGCAATTCCTGCCGGTTTGTTGAGTCGTAGATTTGTGGTTGGATTTACCGTGTCGATGGCGTTGGTCTTCATCGTCGCAGCTGCCCAGCTAAACCGCGCCGCACTCGTGCTTTCGCCGCTCGCTTTGGCGATTGTGCTGATCTACTCTTACACCAAGCGTTTCACGCAATGGTCGCACCTGTTTCTGGGGCTGGCCATGGGCATCGCCCCGTCAGCCGCCTGGATTGCGGTACGCGGTTCGCTCGATCCCCGCATACTGATTCTGACAATGGCAGTCCTCTGCTGGGGAGCGGGCTTCGACGTGTTATACGCCTGTCAGGATTTCGACCACGACCGAAAGGTTGGCCTGCGAAGTATCCCAGCGGCGCTCGGGATACCGAAGGCTTTTTGGGTTTCCCACGCTATGCACTTAACGGCGTTGGCGCTGTTGGTCGTATTGGTTAAAGTCTTTGCGCTGGGAACCGCAGCATGGTGCGGAGTTGCTCTTGTCGCGGGCTTGCTGCTGTATGAGCACCTGATTGTGTCTCCACACGATTTGCGAAAACTCAATGCTGCCTTTTTCACGACAAATGGTGTGATTGCGATTCTGTTTTTGGTGTTCGTAGCAGCGGATCTGTTATGGCGAAAGTAGGCGTGAGCCAAACGCTGGTGCAAATCGGGGTTGACCGGACACAGACAGACAAAGAAACGGCCCTGCCGAAGCAGGGCCGTTTCTTGTCCAACGACAGAGCTTAGCGCCGGTTGTCGATCACTGCGTTGGCATGCTCCCGAGCCGCGTCGACACTATCGACAACATTGCCGCGCGCATCGTTGGCCCGTTTTTCCGCCGCCAACTTATGGGCCTCCGCATTTTGATGTACCGCGTCCTTTGCGTTGCCCCATACCTCTTTCGCAGAACCCTTGACTTGGTCCGCGACGCCTTCATTGGCGAGATGCTGGTTACCGACTGCTTCGCCGATGCCTTGCTTCACTTTGCCAGCTACCTGATCCAATTTACCGCTCACCTGGTCCGAATTCATAATTGCTCCTTAACTGCATTTGTTGTTAACACTCTTTGGCGCCAGTGCGGCGTCACTAAGATGGTGATGTTGACATTGTCTTGATGTTTCAAACGACCGATCGTCTGCCACCGATCAACTGGATCAGCAACACGACCAGCGCAACGACCAGCAGCAGATGGATCCACCAGCCAACCACATGAAAGCCGATAAAACCGAGCAGCCACAGCACCAGCAGCACCACAAAAATTGTCCAAAGCATGTTCGTTATCTCCCAGTCTATTCAATTGCTACGGTGTGATATGGTGCGTTCTGTGTGGCGAAGGTTGCCGTCTTCGTCAAAGAAAGTTGAGCAGAATTGATCAATGAAGATCGCGATACAGGGGGAACTGGGGTCATTCAGCCACGAAGCCGCATTAAAGATGGCGTTGCGCTTCCCCCAGCAGGAAGGTGCGCCCACGACAATGTTCCCCTGCAGTTTGTCGGTCGAGGTTTTTCGATTAGTCACCGACGGTGCCGTCGATGCGGCGGTTATCCCGATCGAAAACTCACTGGCTGGTCCGGTCGCCGAACACTACGACCTGCTGCTCAATCAGGAGGTCGGAATCGAGCGGGAATCACTGCTGCGCATTCGGCACAATCTGATTGCAATACCCGGTTCGGCCCTTGCTTTGATCAAGCGCGCTATGTCGCACCCTGTGGCGTTAGCGCAGTGTCGCCGATTTCTTGACTCGCATCCAGGGATACGTGCGGTCCCGCATTACGATACGGCTGGTAGCCTCAAGCAGGTTATAGAGGCGGGCGATCCCACAGCAGCTGCTATCGCCGGGATGCAGGCTGTCGAGCACTATGGCGGAGAAATACTGGCGGCTGGGATTGAGGACAACTCCGCAAATTTCACTCGTTTCCTTCTCATCCGGCGTCACGATCTCATCCAGCCTGATCCTGCGGCGGACAAGGTTTCAATTGCCTTCACCGTTGAAAATCGTCCCGGCACCTTGGTCGAAGCGCTCCAAATGTTTGCTCGCGAAGGTACAAATCTGACGAAAATCGAATCTCGTCCGGTGCAAGGAAAGCCCTGGCAGTATGTTTTCTATGTCGACTATCAAATGTCGACAACGGCTAGCGCAGACGCTGTTTTGCGCTGCCTGGAACGATCGTGCTGGATGGTGAAGGAGCTAGGCCGGTATCGGACGGCCGGCGACAGCACAGATTAATGATCTCCTAAATGCGAACTCAATAGTCGATGTTCCTTTTGGCGAAGTCAATTTTTGGCTGGGGTTCGCCGATACTGTCTGCGGAACCCCGTGGCCTCCTGAACCGTATCGGCATCTAACTGCTGAGAATTTGAGGTGTCCGTGGTGCATGAGTTTAGGATTCAAGTTCTCAATTGAGAATCGGGTCCGCGAATGTAGTGGGGTTTGCGACTTTCCAGAATATGTAGCGTCTAATAGCTGATAATCTGATAGAAGGATACTCATGGCTAGCGATTTTTTAAGCATCATTCATCCAAGCGACCCCGCCAAGCGTGGCGAAGCGGCGGCACAGCGCGTACTTCCTGTTCTGCCTGTTCGTGATACCGTTCTTTTTCCTCATGCCGTTCTGCCACTTACGGTAGGCCGTGAAAGCTCAATCCAGTTGATTCAATCACTTGGCGAAGAGAAAACCATCGTCGTAGTCGCCCAACGCGACGCCCGGGTAGATTCCCCGCAGCCTAGCGACCTGCATTCCATCGGTACCCTTGCGACCATTCATAAGGTCGTCAAGATGCCAAACCAGAGCCTCTTCGTCTTCACCGAGGGTACGGAGCGAGTCAAGCTCGGCGAATTCTCACAGCTCGAACCCTTTATGACAGCCAGCATTGAGCCGATCGGCGACGTTCCACCGGCCGCCGGTAGCGAGCTTGAGGCCCTGCTTCGCAATGTTCACTCGGAGTTTCAGGCCATTGTTACCGCTTCGCCGACGCTTTCCGATGAATTGCAAACTATCGCGTTGAATATCGAAGAACCTGGGCGTCTGGTCGACTTCATTGCCTCTTCCTTGCCATTCCTCGCGACCGCCGACAAGCAGGAGTTGCTGGAAACGCCGGATGTGGTAGCACGACTTGAGCGGATCAATCGTCACCTGGCGAAGGAACTGGAGGTCCAGCAGCTTCGCAACAAAATTCAGTCCGAAGTGCAGGACCAGGTGCAGCAATCGCAGCGGGATTACTACCTTCGCGAACAGCTCAAGGCAATCCAGAAGGAACTCGGCGAAATGGACGAGGGCCAGAAGGACATCGAAGAACTGCGCCAAAAGATCGAGAATGCCGGCATGCCTGAGGACACCAAGAAAGAGGCGGCCAAGGAGCTGAATCGCCTGTCACGAATGTCACCCATGGCGGCCGACTATTCCCTGACTCGCAACTACATTGAGTGGTTGGCAGTCCTGCCTTGGGCGAAGTCGTCCGGCGAAGAAGTCAACATTGTCAAAGCGAAAGAGATTCTCGACGAAGATCACTATGACCTGAAGAAGGTAAAAGACCGAATTCTCGACTACCTGAGTGTGCGTCGCCTCAAGCCCGATATGAAAGGGCCGATTCTGTGCTTCGTTGGGCCTCCTGGAGTGGGCAAGACGTCGCTCGGCCGTTCGATCGCGCGGTCGTTGGGCCGGAAATTCCAACGGATTTCTCTTGGCGGCATGCATGACGAGGCTGAACTTCGTGGACATCGCCGTACCTACATCGGCGCGCTGCCAGGGCAGATAATTCAGAATCTGCGGAGGGCTGAAACCAACGATCCGGTATTCATGCTCGATGAGATTGATAAGCTCGGTCGCGACTTCCGTGGTGATCCGTCCTCGGCGCTGCTCGAGATACTCGATCCCGAGCAGAACAACACGTTTCGCGATAACTATCTCGATGTGACCTTCGACTTGTCCAAGGTGCTCTTCATCTGCACAGCCAATATGCTCGACCCGATCCCAGAGCCGTTGCGGGACCGCATGGAGATTATTGACTTATCCGGTTACACGGAAGAAGAGAAGCGGCATATTGCGTTTCGTTATTTGATTCCGAGGCAGATCAAGGAGAACGGAATACAACCTGACAACATCGAGTTCCCGGAAGAGAGCGTCGGTTATATCGTGCGCCATTACACGCGCGAAGCCGGCGTCAGGAAACTCGAACAGCTTATCGGAACGGTGTGCCGCAAACAAGCCCGACGCATCGCAGAGGGTAACCCGGAGAAGCTCGTGGTGACGAAAGAAATCATCAATGAGTTCCTGGGCGGCATCAAGGTACGTGTCGATACTGAGATTGCCGAGCGCACGCAGCGCGCAGGCGTGGCAGTCGGCCTGGCATGGACACCAGCGGGCGGCGATATTCTCTTCATCGAAGCTAATCGCATGAAAGGCAAGGGCGGATTCACGATGACCGGCCAGATCGGGGAGGTCATGCAGGAATCCATGCAGGCCGCGCTGACCTGGGTCCGCTCGAACGCCAAGCTTGTGGGTCTTGACGAGGACTTCACCAAAGAGATCGACCTGCACATCCACGTTCCCGCAGGCGCGATCCCCAAGGATGGTCCATCGGCAGGCGTTACCATGGCGACAACCCTCGTCTCGCTGCTCACCGATCGTCCGGTGCATCCGCTCACTGCAATGACCGGTGAAATAACGCTTAGCGGTAATGTGTTGCCGGTTGGCGGCATCAA